>Ga0131853_10001607_pt1 | contig 40369 bp, 44 predicted proteins | sample TergutLab28metaG_FD_92764 | JGI IMG/M metagenome (GOLD analysis project Ga0131853, IMG submission 92764) | Labiotermes labralis P1 segment gut microbial communities from Petit-Saut dam, French Guiana - Lab288 P1 (version 2) (version 2) | ecosystem: Host-associated > Arthropoda: Insects >...
AGCTATTAAGTAATCATCCCAATAAGTGCCCTCAGGCTCAAGGATGAGCGGATACTCAATCAGCCACCAGACCATAAAAAATGTAATAAAAATAAGTAAACCTCCCGCGAACAGAGAGCGAGTTTTTCGCCGGATTAGCTGTGTTTTGGTCGAACGAACCTCTTGCAATTTCGCACCTAATCGATGTTCATCATAGTTATTTGTCATTCCCAAACCTCTTGTTATGTTCCTAATATAAATTCCGTACGCCTAGCTACTACTAATTCCGAATCCCCTGCATAGGCGCCGGGATCCGTCCGCCCCGCCGGATGAACGCAGTGCTGGAAGCCCCATGTACCGGCATAACAGGCGCCGAGCCGAGGAGTCCGCCGAATTCCACCAAATCACCCACAACAGTGCCCGGAGCCGGGATGATCCGCACGGCGGTGGTTTTGCTGTTAATCATCCCAATTGCCGCCTCATCCGCGATAATAGCGGCGATCGTCTCAGCCTCTGTATCACCAGGGACAGCAATCATATCAAGCCCCACCGAGCAAACACAGGTCATGGCTTCCAGTTTATCTAAGGTAAGGATTCCGCTCTGTGCCGCGGCGATCATACCCTCATCCTCACTGACGGGGATGAAAGCGCCGGAAAGTCCGCCAACGTGTCCAGAGGCCATCACGCCGCCTTTCTTGACCGCGTCATTCAGCAGTGCCAAAGCGGCTGTGGTACCATGTGTACCGCAAACTTCAAGTCCCATCTCTTCCAAAATCCGCGCCACGCTGTCACCCACAGCAGGGGTGGGCGCTAAGGAGAGGTCAACTACACCAAATGGCACCCCAAGACGGCGGGAAGCTTCCTGAGCCACAAGTTGTCCCATCCGGGTAATACGGAAAGCGGTCTTCTTTATTGTCTCCGCAACAAGATCAAAAGGCGCATCGCCTAGAGTTTGCAGTGCGGCATGTACCACACCGGGGCCGGATACGCCCACATTAATTACACGCTCCGGCTCGCCTGTACCATGAAACGCGCCCGCCATGAAGGGATTGTCTTCCACTGCGTTACAGAACACAACAAGCTTCGAACAAGCGGCGCCGCCCGTATCAGCAGTCAATTCCGCCGCTTCTTTGATGCAATCACCCATCAGACGCACCGCGTCCATATTAATCCCGGATCTGGTTGTACCAACGTTCACACTGGCGCAAACGCAAGAGGTCTCTGCCAAGGCACGGGGGATAGAGGCGATGAGCTTTCGGTCACTATCTGTAAAACCCTTATGGACAAGAGCGGAAAAGCCGCCAATAAAGTTCACACCCACATCATGCGCCGCCCGATCCAAGGTTTTTGCAAACATGGTATAGTCTTTCGCATCCGTCGAGGCCGCCACAAGAGAAATCGGTGTGACAGAGATACGCTGATTCACAATGGGGATCCCAAACTCAGAAGCAATCGCCTCGCCGGTTTTCACCAGATCTCTGGCGGAACTCGTGATCTTTTCATAGATTTTCTCACAGCAAACCTCCGCACTGGGATCGGCACAATCAAGGAGATTAATGCCCATGGTGATTGTCCGAATGTCAAGGTGTTGCTGATGGATCATTTCAATGGTCTGTAGTATTTCCTGCGGATGAATCATTGTTTAAATCCCCCTAAACGCGGTGCATGGCATTGAAAATATCTTCCCGCTGAATGCGGATATCAAGGCCTTTTTCTGTACCGGATTTTTCTAGCATTGCAGAGAGATCTGCAAAAGGTAGCGGACAGGCGGAAATGTCCGTCAGCATAATCATGACGAAGTAATCTTGGAGTACAGTCTGACTGATATCAAGGACATTAACTTTCTGTGCGTGAAGGGCATTACAAACAGAAGCAATAATCCCCATCTGATCCTTTCCAACTACGCTTACAATGGCTTTCATACGTTTCATTCCTCCTGAAAATAATTTAAACTAAACAGATAGATCCAACTCATCTAAGGCAAGGGTAAATGCGGGGATAAAGTGTGTCATAAAATACTCCGCTTCCGGCAGAGTGTTTGCCTCAATCGACTGTAAAATCACTTTTTGCGCCGCCTGAAATTCATCATTTCCGGCACGGATTTCTTCCAAACACTTGATATAAGCAGATAGACGATCAGCCGCTTTCACCAAGGACTGTACATCCGGATCTATCTCACAAAGGAGGGGCTGATAAGCATCCTGCACCTCCTGCGGTAAAAGCGACAGAAGCTTGTCCATCGCTACCTGCTCCACCTGCTTATACGCCGCCGAAATATCCGGGTTCAGATATTTAATCGGCGAGGGGAGATCCCCTGTGAAAATCTCAGATGCATCATGATACAACGCAACCGTTGCAACTAAGTTCGGGTCAATCTCACCGCCAAACACATCCCGGCGGATCACAGCCAGTGCATGGGCAATGACTGCGACCATGTGGCTGTGCTCTTGAATATTCTCAGGCGCGGTATTCCGCATCAGTCCCCAACGACTGATATAGCGCATCCGCGAGATGAGGGCAAAAAAGCTGTTTTTCATTTGACACACTCCATGTGCATAGTTAAAAAAATATCATACCACGAAATCAAGATCTTGGAAAGAGTGTCGTACACGCTTCCTTCAGTGCGGAGATAAGCTGATCCAAATCCCCAACACGCGTCTCCCGCGAGAAACTGATGCGAATCGTACCGTCAATTACATCAGCAGGCAGACCCATCGCAGACAGCACATGACTTCGACCACCCCGTTTACAGGCGGAAGCGTGGGAGAGGTAGATATCTCGGCTATCGAGAAAGTTCATTAAAACCTCACTCTTTGTACCGGGTAAGCTTAAACTGACAATATGCGGTGCACCCTGTGGCAAAAAGCGCACCTGAGGGAGGGAGAGGGGAAGTGTTTCACGCAAATAAGTCTGCAAGGACTCTAAGTGTGCTCTTGTTTCCGAAAGTTGCGCCATGGAGAGCTCCGCCGCCTTCGCAAAGCCCGCGATATTGTGCAAAGCCTCCGTCCCGGAACGAAGTCCGCTCTCTTGACCGCCGCCCCGCAAAAGGGGAGGCAGTTTTACTGTGTCTCGAATCCACAAAGCGCCGACTCCGCGTGGGCCATGGAGTTTGTGCGCACTGATGGAAAGCAAGTCCACGCCAAGCTCCCTTGGACAAAGTGAAATCTTCCCAAATGCTTGTACGGCATCAGTGTGAAATAAGGCGTTAGATCTAGCATGTACAACCTTTGCCATCTCATGAATCGGTAAAATAGCTCCCGTTTCGTTATTTACCTGCATAACAGACACGAGTACCGTATCCTCTTGTAGCGCATTAGCCAAAGCATCGGTTGAAATCTGCCCCAAAGCGTCAGGTTGTAAAAGAGTGACCTCATAACCGCGATCACTGAGCTCTCTGAGGGGAGCCAAGACCGCATCATGTTCAATAGCAGTGGACACAATATGCTTCCCTTTATGCCGCATGAGATGGAGCGTACCCTGGATCGCCCAATTATTGCTCTCCGTCCCGCCGGAGGTGAAAATCAGGGTTCCATCGCCGCCAAGGGAGCCTAACACTGTTTCACGGCAAGAACAGAGCAGACGAAGCGCCTCCCGCCCATACTTATGCAGAGAAGAAGGGTTGCCCGGATATCGCTTCAGCGTTTCTGTTATCGTCTCAACCACCCGCGGATCAGGCAGGGTAGTGGCGGCGTTGTCTAGATAGATCATAGGAATACCTCCAAAAGGGAAAAGGAGCCCTGGGGGCTCCTTGCACACCTGCTTCTATTCGGCAATTAATTGTGCAATCGCCTGGCGGAAAGATTCAGCCGCCTCAGCATCGCCGTGGACTTGTACGGTGACAGGCTTGTTGAGATCCAAGCTGAAAAGCCCCATAATGCTTTTCGCGTCTACCAAGTACCGTCCGGAGAGAACATCGATGTCACAGTTAACCATGCTGGCCGCAGTGACAAAGTTTTTGACATCTTCAATAGAACGTAAGTTAATATTGAACTGTAGCATATACATCCCATCCTTGCAATTTAAGATAGCTTATTGTACCATAGATGAAGCACAAAATTCAAGGGGGACAAAGACCCATGACACTACATTTTACCACCTTAGGCTGTAAGGTGAACCAATACGAGACCAGCGCCCTCCAAACCCTCCTAATCGAGCGGGGGCATCGTTTAGCAAACGAGGGCGAACATGCGGATGTTGTAGTCATCAACACCTGCGCTGTAACAAGCGAGAGTGTACGCAAAAGCAGACAGGCGATCCGCAAAGCAAAAGCCGCCCATCCTGGCGCCATTGTGGCTGTCTGCGGCTGTTTCTCCGAACTCAGCCCAGAAGAGGTGGCAGATCTGGAAGCTGACCTAATCCACGGGAGCACAGATCGAATCGCCTTTGTCGAGACACTGGAGACCATATACGGAGGCGACACTCCCACAGAGCAAGCTTCAAAGGCCATGGATCAGCAAGAGTTCGAACTCTTGCCTGCCGGTAGCCTAGACAGCCGCACCAGAGCCCTCCTCAAAGTCCAAGACGGCTGTGAGAACTTCTGCACCTATTGCATTATCCCCTATGCCCGTGGCCCAGTTCGGTCAATTTCCTTAGACAAAGCAGTAGAACAAGCAAAAACACTTGAGGCAGAGGGCTATAAAGAACTCGTCATCACCGGCATCGAAATCTCCTCCTATGGTCGTGATCGGAAGGGGGAGGGGGATCTGCTTGATTTAATCGAAGCCATCTGCAAAGCGGTACCGGAGCTGAGAATCCGCCTAGGATCTCTGGAACCGCGCACCATTACAGAAGACTTCTGTACCCGCCTAAGTAGCTATCCAAATCTCTGTCCCCATTTTCATCTATCTCTGCAATCCGGCTGTGACGATACCCTGCGCCGCATGGGTCGGCATTATGATACAGCACGGTATCTTGAATCTGTCACCCATCTGCAAGAAAGTTTCCCAGATTGTGCCATCACCACGGATCTGATCGTTGGATTTCCCGGGGAAAGTCACACAGACTTTGAAAAAAGCCTAGAATTTATGCGGAAATGCGCCTTTTCTGCTGTCCACATCTTTCCATACTCCGAGCGCAAGGGTACAAAAGCGGTCGAGATGGAGGATCAAGTTCCAAAAGCCCAGCGTACAAAACGCGCAAAGCAAGCGAGAGAGATCGCGGAAAAGCTCCGGCAAGACTTCTTAAGCTCTCAAGTTGGCAAAACTGTGTCGGTGCTCTTTGAATCCGAAGAAAATGGCATATGCCGCGGACATACGCCAAATTATTGCACCGTGCTTGTCGAAGGAAGCGGATTGCAAAATAGTGTCCGCGATGTGCGGACATATGACGTTTCTGGAGAAACTTTGCTTGGAAACACATTGTGATTCGTTTAACATGCAATATTTACAATATGCACAAATTGAATTATAATAGGTTAATTCAATAAAGTATCAAGAGGAGGATCCCGATGTTTACAGAAAGAATCTACAACTTCTCAGCCGGCCCATCCATGCTACCAGCAGAGGTGCTGGAAAAAGCGGCATCTGAGATGCTAAACTACAAAGGCACCGGCACATCCGTCATGGAGATGAGCCATAGAAGCAAGGCTTTCCTTGCAGTTTTTGAAGAAGCCAAAGCGCTACTAAAAAGCACCCTAGCTGTGCCGGACTCTCATGAGATCCTATTCCTGCAAGGCGGCGCCAGTATGCAGTTTTCTATGGTGCCCCTAAACCTAATCGGCAAAACCGGGAAGGCTGATTATGCCATTACAGGAAACTTCTCCAAACTCGCGGCAAAAGAGGCGAAACGCTATGGCGAAATCCTTATAGCAGCCAATACAGAAGACAAAAACAACACCTACATCCCACGGCAAGCGGATCTGAAGCTTTCGGATGACGCGTCCTATTTCCATTACTGTTCCAACAACACCATTTACGGCACCGAGTGGGATTATGTGCCTGAGACAGGTGATGTACCTCTAGTTTGCGATATGTCATCAAACATCCTGTCAAAACCAATAGATGTATCCAAATACGGCATCATCTACGCCGGCGCACAAAAGAATATGGCACCGGCAGGGCTCACAGCTGTTATCATTGACAAAGCCTTAGTCGGGCAGGAACAAGCCTATACGCCGGCTATGCTGAGCTATCAGACACAAGTAGATAAAGACTCCATGTATAACACACCGCCCACCTATAATATCTATATGTTAGGGCTGGTGCTCAAATGGATTGAATCCAAAGGCGGCCTAGTCGGCATGGCGAAACACAATGAGGAAAAGGCAAAGATCCTCTATGACTATCTGGATGAAAGCGCCCTATTCAAAGGCTGTGCAAAACCGGAAGCACGTTCTCTCATGAACGTAACCTTTGTCACTGGGAACGAAGAACTAGACGGCATCTTTGCGAAAGAAGCGGAAGCCAAAGGTCTTTCAAATCTAAAAGGCCACAGAAACGTCGGCGGTATGCGTGCTTCTATCTATAATGCTATGCCGATAGAAGGACTACAGACACTCGTTGCATTTATGAAAGAATTTGAAGCGAAACATCGCTAGAAAAGGGGAACTATCACCATGTATAAAATTAAAACCCTCAATAAGATCTCAAAAATCGGACTCGAAGTATTGGATCCGAAGAAGTATGAGATAGCTGACGAACCAGAAGCGCCAGAAGCGATCCTCGTCCGTAGCGGAAAGATGCATGATTATGCCTTTAACAAAGAGCTCCTTTGTATCGCAAGAGCGGGCGCTGGGACAAATAATATCCCGCTAGACCGTTGTGCAGAAGAGGGGATTGTTGTATTCAACACACCAGGTGCAAACTCAGAAGCCGTGAAAGAGCTTGCCATCTGCGCTATGCTTATGGCATCCCGCGACATCGTCGGCGGCCTAAACTGGATTGAAACCGTTAAAGGCGATCCGGAAGTTGCACAAAAAGTGGAAAAAGAAAAAAGCGCCTTCACAGGCCCTGAAATCTATGGAAAAACCCTTGGCATAATTGGCCTTGGCGCAATTGGATATAAACTTGCAAACGCCGCAATTGAGCTTGGAATGAAGGTCTATGGCTATGATCCCTTCCTCTCTGTGGAATCTGCATGGAAACTCTCATCCCGTGCCCAGTATGCGCAAAATCTGGAGACAATTTATAGAGAATGTGACTACATCAGCCTAAATCTTCCGGTGAACAACGATACCAAAGGTTTCGTCAACAAAGACGTCATCGCACAGATGAAAGACGATGTACGCATTATCAACCTTGCTCGTGCAGAGCTGGTAAATGACCAGGATATGCTTGATGCACTAGAAAGCGGAAAAGTAGCAAAATATGTCACAGATTTCCCGACCCCTCTAACCGCTGGGGCAAAAGGCGTCATCGCGATTCCTCACTTGGGTGCCTCTACACCGGAAAGCGAAGACAACTGCGCCATCATGGCGGCGGAAGAGATCAGAGAGTATCTGGAACACGGCAACATCATCAACAGCGTCAATATGCCAAACGCCCATATGGATTGGGTAGGCAATGTACGCGTCTGTGTCATCCACGAAAACACCCCCGGCATGATCGGTAGCATCCTAAAAGTAATCGCAGACAACGGGATCAACGTGGAAAACATGGTAAACAAATCAAAAGGGAAGTACTCTTACTGCCTCGTAGATGTAAATGCCCCGGTAAACGAAGAACTGGTCAAACAAATGTGCGACATAACCGGCATCATCCGCGTCCGTGTGGTTGGCTAAGAATGAATGAAAACAGAGGAAGCGTAGATTACGCTCCCTCTGTTTTTTTCTATGCGTTTGCGATTAGCTCTCCGCCTGTGACAAATGCCTCAGCGGTCATAATGACACCTAGTTTATAGCCATAAAGAAGATTTTGTACAGCAGTAAGCCGATTTACTTCGAGTTGGGCGTCAATAAACTTTTCTAAGAGCTCCGCGTCTTCAGTATCGAGCCTTTTTGTCAGTTTTTCCTCAATTCTGCTGACAAGCGCAACCGTTCGTCCCAGTTCTGAATCTTTCCTGAAAGATTGTGCCTCTGGAGAAATATTGCCATAGGCAAATTCTGTTAAGATACTTTGCATCATATTTTTCCTTTCTCTGTGTGTTTTCCAACAACACCTTGAAAGAAATTTTAGCGCATGGTATAATATTTACGCTTCAATTGCTTTCGGGCAGTTGTTGGTGTGGGGAAGTGGCGACAGCTTTGTGAGTGCGGCGCCGCTTCCCATCATTTTTTGAGGTCTGGTTCCAAACGTTCAATCCCACGCCTTGTAGCTTCAGAAATCGAAACGGACTCTTGTTTACAATAAGTATCTAAGATGTGCTTTGATTTCTCGTCTATCTTCACGCCTATTCTATACTGCTTGGGATTATCGGTTTTTGGACCTCGCTTTCTACCTGTTTCCAGTATAACACCTCCTTAACTGAAAAAGGTTCAACCTAATAATATATTAGGTTGAACCTTTTTGTCAAGTGCTAATATTCAAGCAATAAATCCCCTAATGCAAAGAGGTAATCAAAAGCCCAACCACAATACCAGCCAGAGCCGCAAATGTTGTAACACGGCTCTTCGTTATAATCGAAGACTGAGGTAAAATCTCACCAAATACCACATAGAACATAGCGCCCCCGGCACCGGTCAAGGCAAGAGCTAATGCGGTATCAGATATGCCGCCCACCATCATGCCGATTGCACCGCCGATGATCGTCGGCACACCAGATAGCGCCGTTAAGATAACGGCTTTTCTCCTCGAAAAGCCCCCTCCAATAAGAGGCGCCGCAATCGCCATCCCTTCCGGGATGCAATGCAAGGTGATCACAACAGCAAGGATAATACCCATCCGCATATCATGGGTTCCCGCCGCACCGATGGCAATGCCCTCAGGCAGGTTGTGCAGGGCGATTGCAATTAGCATAATCATGCCCGAACGCAAGAGTGCAGGGCTATTGATCAGCTGATTTTCGTGATAAACCCCCGCTTGAGAGATGTGTTTTTCCAAACTATCCCCATCTTTAATCGTGATCCGATCCAGCACCCGGTTCAAGACGGTGACAACACCCACACCAAGAGCCAAACCCAAAACAGCAATGCCGACCCCGGCAAGCTCGATCCCTTCCGGTATGAGCTCAAAACTGACAACGCTAATCATAACTCCGCCGGCAAAGCTGAGTACCCAGCACATGGTCTTAGGTGAAATCTTGCCAAGCAAGGCCGACACAACGCCCCCAAGCCCCATACCAACAATTCCAGCCAAAGCTGTTAATAGAATAATTTCCAAAATACAAAATCCTCCTCACATTTTATCTAAAGTGATACCACATCATCGGTTAGCCTATGCTAACAACCATATGTTAGCATAGGCTAACCGATTCGTCAATTGTTTTTTCCAAAAAAATACCATGCCGCAAATAATAGTGGCATGGTACGTTTTCAATTCTATTTGTGTTGGTGATTGTTGATATGATCCATACAATAACAATGGTACCCATCACAGCGGGAGCAGTATCGGAATTCCATGTCCGGGTAATCCGTGTCTGTCTTACCGCAGACTTCACATTTGCGTTTGTAAGCCTGTGCCTCTTGCCTTTGCTCCACTTTCTTTTTTGCACGATGAAAGTTGATCGCGGCTTTGTTTCTCGTCTGCGGCTGGTAAGAGGAAGGGGAGGAACGCCCAAACAAGGCATGACCGCAGAAGATCAGGTAGGGGATGAGTAAGACGAAAGGAAGCAAATTGAGTGGGGAGAATTGAGGGAAGAATTGTCCGAAAAACAACTCATAAATAAGCGCTCCACCCATAATCAACCCCAAAAGACCTGCCCGGATGGGAATCATGAGGTAAAGTTGGAAGGTGGAGTCAGAAGCTAAAGTGATGAATGCAAAAATAAGAAAGCTTTGAATGAAATAACCGCTTACAAAAAAAGTGGTGAAGAACGCATGAGCCGGGGAAACAAAATGTATAATCATCCCCGCCCCTGCGAGTATCAGGATGTTAAAGAGAATGAAGAGGGTAAATTTCGCCGTTCCCCATGCCCGCTCCAGAGACGTACCGATCATATACGCGACATATAAAGAAACGGCAAACCAAACGGGATTACTTTGATAGGGGACAAAAATAAAGGAGATCAGCCGCCAGACTTGACCATTCATAATCTGATGGGAAGAAAAGAATAACCAAGAGATGATTGTGCCATCCTCGGTCAAGAACCCTTGGATATAGACAAGTCCTGTACCAAAGATGATGAACCGCATCAGATGCGGAATCCCAAACCGGGGAAAACGGGAGCAAAAACGATCGATAAAACGCATGAAGACCCTCCTAGGTAGGTAACTGGGAACAAGAATAGTTTATCTCACTTGCGCAAAAAAGTCTAGTTTAAAAATAGTGTCTTGAGAAAAAAGACAAAATGTGATACTATGATCTATAATTGTGCAAAGACAGAAAGGGAGCATATCATCATGCCAAATCGAGTATTTACATCAGAATCCGTTACAGAGGGGCACCCAGATAAAATTTGCGACCAAATTTCAGACGCGGTGCTGGATAATATTCTAGCCAAAGACCCAAACGCCCGTGTAGCTTGCGAGACAATCTGTACAACAGGTCTTGTCTTCGTCATGGGTGAGATTACAACAAATTGCTATGTAGACATCCCAAAAGTCGTCCGGGAAACCGTGGATAGAATCGGCTACAATAAGCCCGAATTCGGCTTTGATGCGGCCTCCTGTGCTGTCATGACCAGTATTGACGAACAGAGTGCAGACATCGCAATGGGCGTTGACTCAGCCATCGAGACCAGAGAGTCCGGAAGTGGAGATGACTTAGACAAAATAGGTGCCGGCGACCAAGGTATGATGTTCGGCTTCGCCTGTGACGAAACACCAGAGCTGATGCCCGCACCGGTTGTGTACTCTCACGCTCTGGCACGGCGGCTTGCGACTGTCCGCCGGAGCGGTGAACTGCCCTTCGTTCGCCCGGACGGAAAGAGCCAAGTGTCAGTAGAGTATAGCGAAACCGGTAAAATCGAACGAATCGCGGCGATTGTTGTCTCCACCCAGCATGACCCGGATATATCTCTTGAAACCCTGCGAGAGGGTGTGCGTGAATGTGTTATTACACCCACACTCCCGAAAGAACTCGTAGATCAAAACACCAAAATCTACGTAAACCCAACCGGTCGCTTTGTAACAGGCGGCCCTGTGGGCGATTCCGGTCTGACAGGCCGTAAAATCATTGTAGATACATACGGTGGTGTCGCAAGCCATGGCGGCGGCGCCTTTAGCGGGAAGGATCCGACAAAAGTAGATCGCTCCGCCGCGTATATGGCACGCTATATGGCAAAAAATATTGTAGCGGCAGGACTTGCCCGCCGTTGCCAGATCGAAATCGCTTACGCCATCGGTGTAGCCCACCCGGTTTCAATTTTTGTAGACACAGAAGGTACAGGCAAATTGGATGATAGAAAGCTGGAAGAAATCGTCCGTCGCGAGTTCGATCTCCGCCCGGCAAGCATTATCAACTACCTAGATCTCCGCCGTCCCATCTACGAGCAAACAGCGGCATACGGTCACTTCGGCCGCCATGATCTAGACCTCCCATGGGAGCGTACAGATATGATCCACCGTCTCGCGGAGTATCTCTAATGGACAAGCGTGACAAAGGGAGAGGCAGTGCACCCCGCCACGTCCGTCCAGAGGGCTTAGAAGACAGACGTGGGTTTCAGGAACAATTAGATGAGGGCGTAATCCTCGGCAGAAACGCCATTTTGGAAGCCATAGAGGCAGGACGTGCCATCGACAAGGTTTACATCGCAAAAGGCGAAGTAGACGCAGGTCTCCGCCACCTAGCTTCCCTCGCACGGGATGCTTCCGCAGTTGTGGTAGAGACAGACAGACGTAAGCTAGATCACATGAGCCGAGGCGGCACACACCAAGGTGTAGTCGCAATTGCGGCGGTGAAAGCCTATTGTGAACTGGAAGACATTTTGCAAATCGCCCGAGAGCGTGGGGAAGACCCGCTGATTGTAATTTGTGACGAACTCTCAGACTCCCACAATCTAGGCGCTATCATCCGCACCGCAGAGGCCACAGGCGCCCATGGGATTGTAATCCCAAAACGCCGCAGTGCAGGGATCACACCCATTGTACAAAAAACCTCAGCCGGTGCAGTGAACCATATGCCTGTAGCCCGTGTACCAAATCTGTCAGCGGCAATCAAGACCCTGCAAAAAGAAGGGCTTTGGATATACGGCACATCCGCCGAGGGAGAACAATCCCTATGGGAAACAAACCTGACAGGCCCCCTAGCTATCGTGATCGGCAGTGAGGGAGAGGGTATGGGACGGCTTGTAACGGAACACTGTGACCATCTCGTAAAAATCCCTATGGTGGGACGAATGGGCTCTTTAAACGCATCTGTCTCGGCGGCTTTGTTATTATACGAAGTCCTACGGCAGAAATCGGCAAAAAAGTAGGCTGAAATTGGAGGACAGTATGAGCGAGAATCCAAAAGAGAATCCGGGCGTAGAAGACGATTTTTCTCTGGAATCAATCCTAGCTGAATACAAGGGCGAAGCCTTCATTGCAGGGGAAACGAAGCTCTCTAAGGACGACTTAGACCAAAGAGCGGAAGAAATCCTGCGAGATGCCATGGGTGAAATCGGGCTGAAGTCTCCTGTAAAGAAGGAGGAGACTCCGAAGCCAATAGAACAACCGCGCCCAGAGACGTCTCCGTCTGCTCCGTCGGTGACACCTGTTGAGCCAACAATCCAACTACCGGTGCTTCCAAAGGTGGAACCGGTGGTAGCGTCTGCTATGCCGGAAACGCAGAAACTCCCTGAGACACCACCGATACAATCAGAACACCCGCGGCATAAACTAGAGGCCGGCATGGTAGTAGAAATCCCTCTGCCAAGAACAAAGAGAGAAGAACTACAAGCCGAAGCGGAAAAATTGCGTACCATCGCAGACGAAATCGGTCTAGATCAGTCCGCCTTTTCAGAGCCGGAAGCAGATCCTGCTCCAGAGCTGGACATACCATCTACCATAATCACAGATGAAGAATGGAAAGCCTATGCAGAAAGCGCCGAAGCTGACGCATACGTCGATTCCGAAGCCCGGGTAGATGATGGAGACGATGAGGAAGAATCGGGTCTGTTCAGTCGCTTCCGCAGAAAAGGGAAGCGAGAAGAGGAAGATGATGACTTTGACGGACCCGACCCATATGAAGATGAGGGTGAATACGACGAGGAAGAATCCGCAAAAGATGAGCTAAGCCTTCGTCAAGCCGCCGGTCTTTACGGAAAAGGCATCAACAAACTACAAATCCGTGGGATATGCACTATTTTGTTATCCCTCCTCATGGTGTTGTTCACCGCAAGAGCAGATTCCGGCTTAAGTCTACCGATTATAGGAAGCACTGTCAGCGATGTCACAGCGGCACTATTGGTCATGCAAATCCTTGCTATGTTACTCACAGCGGAAGTCATTGCCACAGGGCTACTTGACATTGTCAAACGCCGTCCGGGTGTGGAAACACTCGTAACTGTAGCCGCCCTTGCCTCCATCGGAGACGCAATCCATATTCTCTATGCCGGCGCTTCCGGACGGGGACTCACTTATTCCGCAGTTGTGGCGTTCTCTCTCGGTACCACACTTCTCGGGATTAAAAGCGTACGCAATGCCATGAAAACAACGCTCCGTACAGCCGCAACGAAAAAAGAACCTTATGTTGTTGCAAGCAAATACGGTGCAGTAGACGACGGCTTCGCCCTATATAAAGCCCATATTGAAACAGAAGGCTTTATCCGTAAGACACAGCAGATGGACTTTTCCGAATATATTTACAGCTTAGCCGCACCACTCCTCATCGTTGCCTCCCTGGTGTTTGCCATATTTGCCGCCCTGGGTGGAATGGGCGACATCTGGACAGCGATCCACCACTTTGCCGCCATGACCGCAGTAAGCGCGTCTTTTACCGGGCTATTGGCCTATGGTATCCCATACTCTCTCTTATCCAGAAAACTTTCCAAAGTGGGCGCCGCTTTAGCCGGCTGGGGGGGAGCATCTGAAGTAAGCGAAGCCGCAGGAGTCATCATCATAGATAATGATGTATTCCCCACAGGTACGCTATCTCTGAGCGGTGTAAAAATCCTAGATAAAATGAATGAGGATCAAGTGGTAAGCTACACAGCAAGTGTCCTCATCTCTTCTGGATGCGGACTAAGCGGCGTATTTCAAGATGTGTTGCAAAAGCAAAAACTCACTCTCTTGCCGGTGACAGACCTTGCCTGCTACGAAGGCGGCGGCATTGGCGCAAAAGTGAATGGGGAAGAGATCCTGGTGGGCGGCGTAAGTCTGATGAACCTGATGGGCATCCGTCTACCGCAAAATCTAAATGTGAAAAACGCAGTTTTCACCTCCATAGGGGGAGAACTTGCCGGTGTATTTGCAATCAACTACACACCCCTCAATTCTGTAAAAGAGGCGCTTCTTAGCCTATTGCACTCCAAAATCAATCCGCTCTTTGCAACGCGCGACTTCAATATAACACCAATCATGTTACAGACCAAATTCCAAATCACAACAGACCAAATCAACTTCTTGACCTACGAAGAGCGCTATGCCCTCAGTGACCTAGAGCCGGATCCAAAAGGAAAACCCTTTGCCGTCCTCTGCAGAGAAGGGCTCGGTCCCCTGGCAGATGTCGTCGTCGGCGGAAAACGTCTCAAAAACGCGGTCATGCGTAACACCATTCTCAGCATTGCATCCTCTGTGATCGGCCTATGTCTGCTCCTAAGCTTCTTCTGGGCAGGCGCCGCCGAGACGGCAAGTGCAACAAATCTGTTTTACTACCAAGGGGCATGGCTGTTTGTAATGTACCTCCTGTCCAAGACGGTAACTTTGGATTAGGATGAGAACCCTATAAGCCATCGAAAAAAGGAAATGTTAGCCCAACAGAGGGCTGACATTTCCTTTTTTAGTTTTTGTGATCCGAATGTACAGTATGTTTATTTTGCGTCCAAGGCTTCTTGGATGACTGCTACAGTTTCTTCCGGGGTCTCACAACCGATAATCAGCTTGTTAAACTCTTCGTCTTTCAGAGTGATAACAATCGCTTCCTCCTTGCGCCTCAGGTCGAAAAATACTTTATCGCCATCAGAATTCCAAAAACCACCATCCCTGAATGTTCCACCGTAGTACAATGTGTTTGAGTTTGTACCCAAAACTTTGTCAAGAGTATCGGGTACATCTTTCCATTCTAAACCCGTTGTTACCGACTCCACACTAGTTAGGGGGACGGAAACTTCACTCTTCATTGCAAAGAATTTCCTCATACCTTTCATGTTGATTACCAGTTGCCCATCTTCAATTTTTACTCTTGCCATTTTTTGCTCTCCTTTTATTCTTTATTGGTATTTTCATATCTGTGAATATGATACGAATAACAAGATATAACAACTAACAAAACAAGTATTCCGACAGCTATAAAGAGTATCCCTGTCCTCCCATCAAGTGCAAATAAACACAAAAGCGTTGCGATGATACCGTAAATGATATACGCTTTTCCAACGAATCTATGGGTTTTGAACCAATTAAACCCACTGTGAAGCGTCCAACTAAATCGTATGCCAATTAACCTATTTTGCTTACATTTTGGTAGCAGATTCCCTATCCCAATGCTACATAAGGCTAAATATAACCGCTAACATACGCTGGAGGTCAAAGCGCCCTTCGCTTAATGCCCCCGTTCCATCAATAGCGGCGTAAACAAGCCAAATGGTTACAATGATGAATATAGATGTAAGCATCAGGTTGCACCAAATCAGCATTTTGGTATTTTGCGCGCCGTTCTCTTCTCTGCGCATGGCAACCTTTTCTATAACCAGCCAAAGTAGTTGCATGGAAATAGCCAATATAGGAAGTGCGAAAATTTCGATGCGATTACCGTAACGCGTCACACCGTTTAATCCAAAGCGGAGAGGAATCATCTCTGGTATACTCGAAAGCCGAACTAACACAAAAATGAAAGGCAAAAAAGATAAGCCCAAAGCCGCCAAGCGTTCCCTTTTTGTCACTGAAGTTCCTCCAAAGTAGATATCTCATCCTCAGCAGAAACTTCCGTTTTTTTGAATTGACTTATCCAAAACAATAAGTCATCTAGCACTGTTGTGTTAAGTTCATAAAACACAAAATTTTTCGCTTTTGTTTCAAAAATCAGATCCGCTTTTTTTAATTGGTTCAGGTGATGTGAAACCGTTGCGTGAGTCAGCGTGAATCGGGAAGCAATATCGCCCGCCGACATCTTGCCGCCTTTAAGCAAAACCAGTATCTCTCGACGCACTGGGTCAGACATAGCTTTAAAACTGTCTTGGATTGCGATATTCATCACCTCTTTCAATTTAGATGGATATCTAAATTCATTATAATTGTTCATCTGCTCTCTGTCAAGAAACATTTTGATAGATATCTAAATAGTTTTAAGCATAGAAAAGCAGACTTTCAAAGTCTGCTTCAGCACGATAGTATACAAATTCCCCATAGGCAAGGCTCACGCCAACCTACTCCACAGATTCCCGATAAGCCCGTATATCCGGCCAATAGAACACAGCCGCAGTGATCGCAGAAACCGTCACCACGACAAGCATGGCATAAATCGCATAACGGGGCAGTGCAGGGATTAGCGCAATGGCGATGACAGCAAGATAAAACAGCACAGTCGCCACTTTTCCGAATGAACGCGCACCTTTCAGCTTGACGCCTTTTTTATAAAAGTAAATGCCCAAAACCAACATAACGCCTTCCTTGATCACAAGGATTGCAAAAAACAATTGGAAAAACCCGCCGAATGTAATCGCAAAAAGAACACAAACTGTAATCATGGTGAGCTTATCCGCCATGGGATCCAGCACTTTACCAATTTGGGTGACCCACCCGAATCGCCGAGCAAGGAATCCGTCTATGAAATCTGTAAGAGCAGACAGAATGAGAATGAGGGCAACAAAAAACATCTCCCCTTGGAGAACGAAATAGATCAAAAAGGGGAGTAGTAGGATTCGGCATGATGATATGATGTTCGGGATATGCCGCATAGGCTGGATAACCTCACTAAAATACGATAAACCAGCTAAAAGTATAGCACAATTAGCTGACTTTGCCTAGAGCCCAATTTGTGTTATACTAGCAAAATAGGAAGAAAAGCAAAAAAGGTGGAATAATCGGTGCTAGAGAAGCTTAAAAAAATCCCACATCCCGGATTGCGTAATATCAAAACCGCACTTGCCGCGACCATTTGCGTTGTCGGCTACACCCTGATCGGACGCCCAGAGGGTTTGCCCCTTGCCTGTATTGCGATTTTCATCTGTATGCAAGACTCCGTTGACAAAACATGGAAAGTAGGAAAAGACCGCGCAATCGGCACCTTGCTGGGCGGTATTTTAGCAAGCCTGGTTGGACTGATCCGCATACTAGACCAACATCTCGCAGTAATAGCCGCCGCGGCCTTTATCGGGATTGTACTCTATATCTTTGCCTGTACCTTATTAAAGCTCACAGGAAGCGTTGTCATCGGCCTCTCCACCTATATCATCATCATTTTCGGGGCACAAGCACAAGTAGACGCAGAATATATAGCGCCACTCTGGCTCGCTTTTGACCGGACACTTGACACCATGGTAGGCATCGCCCTGGGTGTCACAGTCAACGCTTTCGTTTTTAGACCCAGACCGGAACGGCATCGCGGTCATGAGGCAGTGAATACCGTGTTCCACTATGAAGTGCACACAGAGGATCACCAGAAAACCATAAAATGGGACGGCGGCGAAACAAAAGAGCTTTACATCTATCCGGAAGACGCCATCTACCAAGAAGAGCGTTTTGACTTCCGCATTGCCGTAAATATCAACGAAACCCCACACAGTCAGTTACGGAAGTTTGAGGGCTATAAACGGCAAATTATGCAACTTGAGGGCGAAGTCTGTCTTACACATAAAGGCAAGCATAACATCACCCTCGGCTCCTACGAGCAAGACGTAAGCTATGGGGATTGGGACACAGAATGTCAAGGATGCGGTACAGAGATCAGTCTGCTCACAAACGACGCCTTCAGCGGCAAGATGGAGCTTCTGTATCAAGGCGAGCAAGTGAAGAAGACAAACGGTGAGTTTGTGTCATTCTATTGCTTGGAAGACAATGTGAAGATCACACTAGTGAATGGGCCACACACGTATAAAGAAGAGTGTGCAAAAGGCGACTACCTCATCGTCAGCTGGTTTGAAAACGGGGGAGAAGAGTATAGAGTGACAGTCGAAGGTGAAGTAAGCGATGATAAACCGCTGGTACTCATGATTGCTTGCGAGAAAGAGTAAGCGAATTTTATACTTTGGAGGATTCGGACATGAAGAAAATCATTACTTACGTGCTAATTTTAGTACTTATAGTAGCGCTCTCTGCTTGCGGCCATAGTAGCGTAGATACAGATCCACCGCCTGCAAGCACAGAATATGATACAGGGGACACAAATGATGAGCAGTTATCCGATTATGTGGAAGAGGAAGAGCAAACAGAACCGGAAGGCGAGGGCAATCTTGAGCTGGTCAGCCTAACGCTCCTCGGTCACGACCTCACAAATAGTAGCTCGTTAGAGCACCACATATTGATGAGTCCTTCAGGGGAAGAACATGCAATCACAGTGATTGCCGATGGATCCGCATACACATCTTCACCTCACTGGGTCTTTTGGGAGACCCAAGTAAGTACACTACACGCCAGGCTCTGGGACAATGTAGAGGGACCTCTCACTACCTTTCTCGCCGCTCGCATGATGGACGATCTTTCCTCGCTAGGAAGCATTACAGGCATGGGCGTACAGCTTACAACCCACATTCCATTTCATGAGAGCGCCGATAAACAGAGTGCATTCGTAGGTTTTGGAACAAAAATCATGGAGGAAGCTCTATTGTTTCTTTATTTCGCACAAACCATTCCAGATTCAGACTACGTACTCAGTATGGAATTCATGTTCTATCTAGATCTTTTGAGCCAAGAGGATATCGCTATCCTAGAAGAATTAAGCCAACATCTAGACTTTGACCTAGTGGCTTATCTGTCCTAGTCTTCTGCGAGGTAAATGTATGTTTGAAATACGATATGCATCCGGATTTGATAAATCATTTTGGTTCACCCTAGACCACCACCTCCCCAAAAACGAATTTGCCCTAAAAGTCCGAGACAAACGCGCTTACATCATCACCGCCGACAGCATCCCCATCGGCATCCTGCGATACAACCTATTCTGGGATAATATCCCCTTCCTTACCCTCATCGAACTTGAACAATCCTACCACAGAAAGGGTTTCGGTAAGCAAGCCATGCTATCCTGGGAAACCGAGATGCACACCCTCGGTTACAAAATGGTCATGACCTCAACACGAGCGGATGAAGAAGCGCAACACTTTTACAGAACCCTCGGCTATCAGGACAAGGGCGCCATCTTTTTAGATAACACACCATTTGAACAACCTGGGGAACTGTTTCTGGTAAAAGTTCTGTAAGTGATCCCATAAGTATACGATACTCAAAACGCCCGCAAGCAAGCAAATGGCGAACCCGCTCCTCTCGGCATAGTATAAAATTACTATACTGAGAGGAGTTATTTATGGTTCAGTATCTAATCATGTGCAGGTCACTGACCTACGCACAGAAAGCGGCGCGTGTACTGGAACGGACAGGACTCACTGTGTCCATCCAACGCGCGCCGAAAGAAATTAGTAAAGAGGGCTGTGCCTACTGTGTCAAGGTCTCAGAGCGGAAACTGGAAATCGCACTGATAGAACTCAGAGTAGCAGGCGCACGTTTCGGACGCATCTATCGCAGAGATCTCAGCGGAACCCTGCGCGAGGTGGCTTTATGATATATTTCGACGGAGCGGCAACTACCCTGCAAAAGCCGGATTCCGTAGCACAAGCGATGGGGGCGGCGGTAACTAGTCTCGCCAGCCCCGGAAGAGGCGGACATAGGGCAAGTATGCGGGCGGCGGAAGTCGCCTATTTGTGCAGAGAAGCCGCGGCAGAACTGTTCCAAGTATCAAATCCAGAGCAAATCGTTTTTACCCATAATGCAACCCATGCCCTCAATATAGCGATCAAAAGCCGTGTGAAGGCAGGTGATCGCGTGGTGATTTCAGGTTATGAGCACAACAGCGTAAGCAGACCATTGGCGGCAATCCGGGCAAATATCATAATTGCAAGATCAGCCCTATTCTGCAAAACATCTGCAATCCATGCTTTTGATGAAGCAATCACACCGGACACAAAGCTCGTTGTGCTAAATCATGTCTCCAATGTCTTCGGTTCCATCTTGCCGATTGAAGAAATCGCGGCAAGATGTAGAGAGCGAAAGGTGCCATTCATCTTAGACGCCTCCCAATCGGCAGGTGTCCTTGATATCAGAGCGGAAGAGCTGGGAGCCGATTTCATCGCCATGCCTGGACACAAAGGCTTATATGGCCCCCAGGGAACAGGACTCTTGATCTGTAAAGATCCGCCGGCTCAAACCCTTATCGAGGGCGGCACAGGCAGTGATACACGGCAGTTAGCCATGCCGGAATCCCTTCCGGATCGCCTAGAAGCCGGCACACACAATATGCCGGGCATCAGTGGACTTTTGGAGGGCATCCGCTTTGTCAAAATGCATAGAGCATGGATATTAGAGCATGAAAGAGCACTTTTAGGGCGACTTTCAAAAGGCTTGCGTGGAATACCAGACTTATTTCTTTACAAATCCCAAAATGCATACCAACAAACAGGGGTGTTGTCCTTCCGCATTGCAGGTTTAGATTGTGAAAACATTGCAGAAGCCCTTGGTGAGGAAGACATCGCCGTCCGTGCGGGACTCCACTGCGCGCCTCTTGCCCATGAGTCGGCGGGGACATTGGAAACAGGCACTGTTCGAGTGAGTTTTTCCGCATTCAATACAGCGCAAGAAGTAGATGCATTTTTGAGCATACTGGCGCAAATCAGAAAAAGACTGCGAAAGACCGAATAAAACAGGGAAAACACCTTGTCACAAAGGTGTTTTTGGTATATAATCTAAAGAAGCGTGTGTCTTGGCGAGAAGCGGAATCCAAGACCAAAAGAGGGGTAAGAGAATGGGTGTAAGCCAGTATCTAGTGAACCTGTTGCGATTGCTTCGCACATGGATAACCACCACAGTCAATAACATCGGAATCGCCGATGTCATTGACATGCTCATTGTCGCCTTTGTGGTTTATAAACTGCTCCAGTTTTTACGCAAAAGCAGACTTGGAATCATCGCCCGCAGTATTGTCATCTTACTCGGCGCCCTTTGGATCTCTGAACGTTTTGGGCTTCTCATTATAAACTTTGTCACATCCCGGGCGGTAGAGCTCGGAATCCTAGCCCTTGTTATTCTCTTCCAGCCAGAAATCCGCCAGAGTCTGGAACGGATCGGAAGGAAAAACCTAATTTCCTTCTTCGGGAAAGAGACAGATACAAGTGAACGTGATTTCATTGTAAATCAAACCGTCTCCGCCTGTATGCAAATGGCAAAAGATCGAACCGGCGCCCTCATCGTATTCGCACGAGAGAATAGTCTCAGAGATGAATCCCAAACCGGAACCGTGCTGGACGCCCGTATTTCTTCCACGCTCTTGCAAAACATCTTCTATGACAAAGCTCCTTTGCATGACGGCGCTGTAATTGTGAGCAATGGACGTATTGTAAGTGCGGGCTGTGTGCTACCGCTATCTGACAATGCACACCTATCCCGAGAGCTGGGAATGCGGCACAGAGCCGCCCTGGGCGTGAGCGAAAACAGTGATGCGGTGGCAGTAATCGTCTCAGAAGAGACAGGCGCCATCTCCGTGGCGGTAAGCGGCAGACTGCGCAGACGACTCACAGAGGAAACATTTAAGACACTCTTGCAAACAGAGCTCTCAAGAGAAGATCAAACGAAAAAACACGCGGTAGCAGTATGGAACAGGCTAAAGGGGAAGCGGCATGAAAACGATAACTAAGCTTCTAGACAACAAACTCTTCTATGTTTTGGTGAGTTTAGTGGCGTCCTTTGCCCTCTGGCTCTTTGTCGTCAACGAAATTGACCCCAGCCAAGAACGCACATTCACATTTGACGTAACATTTGAAGGTGAGAGTGTGCTGGAAGCCTATAATCTGCGCCTCGCTTCTGATACACCGGACAGCATCCGTTTATTTGTAACAGGATCTATCACCGACATACACAGGCTTGATGAAAATCCTGAGATTATTGTAGATGTTTCCGGCATCCACGAAGCGGGGGAGCACGACCTGACCTTCCGCTTTGCCGCTTGGAACACTTTGACAGGGCGAGTAAGCTATCACACCCTCGATGATGCTGTATCGAATACCGACAACACCATCATCGTCCGCGCAAACCGCATCACGGGACGCACGATAGATCTTTCAGTCGGGCGGGTAAACTACGATGTGGAAGACTCAGAAGACGAGGAAAGCTATTTCTTTGTCCGGGAAAGTCTGAACATAGAACCGAGGACAATTCATATTGACGGCCCGGAAGATGTACTAGAGCAGATTTATCGTATTGAGGTTGATTCAAACTTCCTGACACCCTTAAGCGAGATAGCTACCCAAGAGGGTACTCTCCACGCCTATGACCGATACGGAGAAGAAATCCCTCCGGATGAACTCCTAGACGTAACGGTCTTCTCCGAAACCCCCTTTGCTGAGGCAACAGTCAGCGTACAGGCGGTGATACGTACAGTAAAAAATGTCCCCTTGCGTGTCACATTTGAAGACGGTGCGGGTGCCAACGAAGAAAATGTCACCTATCAGATACTCGGTCAAGACTCTGTTTGGCTCATCGGCGAAGGCGATGTACTGAGAGCCTTAGGCGATGATCTACCTCTTGGCCGCATTTATCTTGCCCGAGTCGATATGTTTGGGGTCGTCCGCCGTGAGATACCGCACATACCTCTTACTACCCTTTATGATGGTCTGGACTATGTAGATATTGAAGTGCAAATCACAGGTCTGGAAGAGCGTAGTATCACCGTCCCCAGTGATAACGTCCATTTCATTGGCCTAGAAGCGGATATGATCGCAGAACCCGCGATTAATACCCTAAACATCGTTGTCCGCGGTCCGGCTGACCTCTTAGAGGACTTAGACGAGATGAGTATTTCCATCTTAGTTGACCTATCCGACTATCCAGGACGCACAGGACGGCTTCTGGTGGAATCCTTCTCCGTCCGCATAGGCGATTGGCCGCCTGAGATCATCGGTGCCAGAGACCTGCCCGGACGTGGGATTATTGTCAATATCCAAAGGGAGACCTAGATGTTCGGTTATGTAATCCCGGTCAAGTGTGAACTAAAAGTAAAAGAGTTCGACCAGTTCCGTGCCGCTTATTGTGGTCTTTGCCATAGCCTACGTGACAGTTACGGCCTCTCGGCACGGTTTATCCTAAACTATGATTTCACCTTCCTCGCCATGCTATTAGCGACAGATCAAGGCGAGGTGCAATATACAAAGCGGCGCTGTATCGCTCGTCCTTTCCGCCGCAAAACCTGCTGTGTAGGCGGACAAGCCTTTCATCAAGCGGCAGGGATGAGTATCATCCTAGCACATTGGCGTTTACGTGACGCGGTGGATGACAAAGGCTTTCTAAAAGGCCTACCATACCGCACTGTGGGCGCATGTCTAAGCCGTGCCTACCGCCGTGCAAAGAAAGATTTCCCGGCCTTTGATACCCATTGCCGAGAGCAACTAGGGAAACTACGCGCCCTCGAACAGGAGAACAGCGACCAGCTAGACCAAGTAGCAGACACCTTCGCCCAAATCCTGCCATACGCCGTAAAGGAGATGGCAAACCAAAGCGAAGAGCGCGCGCTGGAAGAACTTCTGTATCACATAGGCCGCTGGATTTACATCATCGACGCCTATGACGATCTGGCAGAAGACCAAGCTTCCGGCAACTTTAACCCTTTGCTCACTCGATTTCATCTAGCAGAGGGCAAGCTCAGTGACATAGACAAAGCATGGATCCGAACCACACTAAATCATTCCATCAACCGCCTAACCGCGGCTTATAATCTGAAAGGCGAAACCGCCTGGAGTGGAATTTTAGAAAACATCATCTACCTCGGCCTGCCCGGCGTGACTCAGAGTGTCCTAAGCGGACATTTTGTACGCAAATGGGGGAGATGGAGCCATAGAAAGGAACAGAAAAACCTATGACAGATCCCTACAAAGTACTCGGCGTCTCACCCTCCGCCAGTGACGACGAGATCAAAAAAGTCTACAGAGAACAAGCCCGGAAATACCATCCAGACAACTATCACGATAATCCCCTCTCTGATTTAGCCCAAGAGAAGATGAAAGAGATCAACGAAGCCTATGACGCCATCATGCGTCAGCGGGGCGGAGGCGGATCAACGGGCAACGGAGCATACGGCGGTGGTGGTTACACCTATTCGTCTAACACCGGCGGCGGTCAGTATGCGCAGATTCGCATGATGATCCAAACAGGCAACCTCCATCAAGCCGAGCAGATGCTAAACGCGGCGCAAGATCGAAATGCCGAATGGCATTTCCTAATGGGAAGCCTTTGTTATCGAAAAGGTTGGTTAGACCAAGCACGGCAACATATCAACCAAGCCGCAAGCATGGAGCCGAACAACAGAGAATATCAAACGGCGGCACAGCAGATGAACAGCGGCGGCTTCGCCTATAGAGGCGGCATGGGCAACTCCGGCGGGATGGACATGTGTGACTGTTGTACAGCACTTATGTGTCTAAACTGTATGTGTAGATGATGAAAACCCAAACAAGAGCACTCAGCCTAACCGCTCTCTCAGTCGCAGGGGCGGTTGTGGTTTTGTATCTGGGAACCTTACTCCCCACCATGCGTCTCTCTATGGCGGGTGTAGCCGCCATATTCACAGCGGTCTGCGTCATTGAAGGCGGCCTGCGATATGGGACACTTTGTTTTATCGCAGTATCTATCCTAGGCCTCCTGATTGTGCCGGATCGCATACTGGCACTCGTCTATATTGCCTGTTTTGGCGCTTATCCTTTGGTGAAAAGCATCGCAGAACAGCGAAAGTCTATCGTCCTCAGCTGGATCATTAAACTCGCTACTTTTGCCCTCGTGTTCACGCTCTGTACAACCATCCTAAGTGAGTTGATCCTAGGTGCAATCATGCCGGAAGGCTGGGGATATCTGGTATTTTTCGGCGTAGGTCTCATCGCTTTCATCGCCTATGACATCGGCATGAGTAAACTAATCGGATTTTATCTAGCCCGTATTTACAAATACAGAGAAAGTCGGTGACGATCTATGATTAAGAGCATGACAGGCTACGGCAGTGCAGAGGGGACATCAGGGAACCTTGCTCTCACCATTGAACTCCGGGCTGTAAATAACCGCTATCTGGACGTATCCGTCCGTATGCCGCGTCTCTATCTCTTCGCGGAAGAGGGGCTGAAAAAACGCGTCGGCTCCGCTGTCTCCCGGGGGAAAGTGGACGTGTTCATAAACGTAGACATGGCAGGCGAGCAGGATGTGGAAATCACAGTAAACGAAGCCTTGGCCTCCGCCTATATGACTGCTTTAAACAAACTATCCGATCGCTTCGGTCTAGATGGGGATATCTCGACCATCCAGATTGCAAAAATGCCAGAGGTATTGCAAGTAGACCGACCAAAAACAGACGCAGATGCCTTCAATCGGGATTTGCTCCAAATTCTTGACTTAGCGCTAGAAAACTTCAATACCATGCGCAAGGTCGAGGGCGAAAAACTGGAACAAGACATCACAGACCGCCTAGATGAAGTCGAACGCATGACGACACAAATTGAAACCCTCTCACCTCAAACCGTGACTGCATACCGCGAAAAATTAGAGGCTCGCATGGCAGAGGTGCTTGAAGGTACTCATATAGAAGAAAGCCGCATCCTAACAGAGGCCGCAATCTTCGCAGACCGCGTTGCGGTAGACGAAGAGATCACAAGACTTAGAAGCCACGTATCTCAATTCCGAGATATGCTAAAAACAGGCGGCAGTATAGGCCGGAAGCTGGATTTCTTGCTCCAAGAACTCGGTCGCGAGACGAATACTGTGGGTTCCAAGTGTAACGACTTGGAGATCGGTAAAATCGTGATCGCGCTCAAAGCGGAGATTGAGAAAATCCGCGAACAAGTGCAAAATATTGAGTAAGGGATCGAAACATGAAGAAACAGATTTTGCTTTTCTGCCTTGCAATCATATTACTTTTTTCAGGCTGTACGATATCTTTTGAATTTGGGACTAGGCCACTTGCTTCTCCTATGGAACTCGAACCCATCACGTTTGTACTTCCCAGAGAATGGCAAGAGCAAAACCCGACACCGGAACTACAGGTGACCATAGATAAAATACGGCAGTTTGTGGAAGAAAACCCTTATATGGGAGTCGCAAACGACTTTTGGATTAGTCATATCGGAAGCGAGGATCAAGATCTGGGACTCACCTGGCTTGTCGTGAATCGAACAGGCCGCGGAATGCAGAACATCTTTTTTGATTTGACTCTGATAAGAGCAGATGAGACATACGTAGTGCCCATAGAGCTCACAGAGGACTTTATTGGCATCATTCCTGCTCAAACTGCAACTGTGTTTACACTTAACTTTTCAACGGAAGAAGGATTCGAACATTTTCTTACCTTACTACACGATGCAGAGGATGGAACGGCCAGAATGTCCTTAGATAATTTTACATCTGATTCTGCGGACGAATGAGCGATGTCATGAGGAGAGGATCGGGCATGAAAAAGCGAATTCTATTTACCTGCCTCGCTGTCATATTGCTTTTTTCCGGTTGTACTGGATCAAGATCATCAGGGCAGGAACTCACCTTTATGGTACCCAGAAATTGGGCAGAATTAGATTCTACACCCGCACTAGAGGAAACCATACGCGAATTAGAGCGAATGGTAAGAGCAAATCCTCATATGGGGGAAGTAAATGAGTTTTCGATTGATTTTGCAGGAAGCCGCCGGGCAGACCTAACGATCACCTGGCTTGCCATCAACCGAACAGGCCGTTCCATTGAGAACATTTCTTTTGCAATCATGTTCACACGAGGAGAATTATACTCCATACCAATAGAGCTTACAGAAGCGTTCATTGGTATCATTCCCGATCAAACGGCAACTGTGTTTACACTTAGCTTTCCAAACGAGGACGCATTTGATTACCTCCTCGCCTTACTGGGGGATACAGAAGGCGGAACAGCTAACATGTATCTGGATAATTTAAGCATAGCGTTTGCGGACGAATGAGATATTTCCTGAAGAAAGGATATTCCCATGAAACTAATTAACATTGGCTTCGGCAACATGATCGCCCAAAACCGGCTAATCGCCATCGTAAGTCCTGAATCCGCCCCCATCAAGCGTATCATCACCGAAGCGCGGGAACGTGGGAGCCTTGTAGACGCAACCTATGGCAGACGCACCCGAGCCGTGATCATCATGGATTCCGGACATGTAATTCTATCCGCCATCCAACCCGAGACCGTGGCAGGCAGAGCTAATAAAATCAGCGGAGAGGAGGAGAGTGAACAGTATGACGAAGCAGAAAATGGGTAAGCTCTTCATCATCTCAGGCCCATCCGGTGCCGGGAAGAGTACAATTCTAAATCATGTGCTACAAAACATACCAGAAGTCTATTTCTCCGTCTCCGCGACGACCAGAAAACCAAGACCGGGTGAGACACATGGGGAACATTATCACTTCCTCAGTCAAGAAGACTTTGATCTCTTGGCGGAAGAAGATGGATTCTTAGAATACGCCCGTTATGTAGGGAACAGCTATGGCACCCCATCAGCCCCCATTCGGGAGAAGCTAGAAGCCGGCATAGATGTTCTGTTAGATATCGAAGTCCAAGGCGCCGGACAGGTGAAGGACAAAATGCCGGAAGCCATTGCGATTTTCCTCTCACCGCCCTCTCTGGAAGTTTTAGAGACAAGACTGCGTGCCCGGGGCACCGATACGGAAGAGAAGATCAAACGCCGTTTAGAGACAGCAAAGGCGGAACTAGAGCAAGTGGAACGCTACGACTACCTGGTCGTAAACGACACAATAGAACAAGCGGTGAAGGAAGTTGAAACCATCGTAAAATCCGAAGGAGGAACCCCAAAATGATGCTATATCCATCCATGTCTGACCTGCTAGAGAAAGTGAACAGCCGCTATATGCTAGTAAACGTTGCGGCAAGAAGAGCCAGAAGCATTGCAGAACGCGCAGAAGAAACCGGCAGAATTCTAGATCAAAAACCGGTATCAGAAGCAATCGAAGAAATCGCCAGCGGCAAATTACACGTAGAGACACATTAGATACAACACGTAGGGGACGCACACCAGGGCACCCCGCATCCCCCAAATGCACCGAAACTGAAAAAATGGGACGCTCAATGTGCGCCCCCACAAACCCTAAAAGGAGGACAGCCGATGCCGGGACCCATTGCGAAAATAGCCGTGTCATCGGCAACATACTCCATAGACAAACCATACGATTACCTCATTCCGGCGCATTTGGTCGATCAGGCAAAACCGGGTATGCGGGTAATCGTCCCTTTTTCCAGAGGAAACCGCCGGGCAGAAGGGCTCATCTTGGGAATCGAGGCAGAGAGTACCTATACACGCCTAAAACCCATAGATAGCATCGTAGATGAGGAACCCGTACTGGATGACGCACAAATCCGCCTAGCGCTCTGGATGAGAGAACGATTTTTCTGTACCGTCTACGACGCGGTTCACGCCATGCTCCCAACAGGTTTATGGCATCAGATCCGCTATCGCTATCGTTTAGCAGAGGGGCAAAACCGTCCATCCGCAGAAGTAGCGGCAGGGAGCTCAAAAGCGGCGCTTCAGGTCTTAGATCAGCTTTTTGCCGCAGGAAAACCCGTGGCAGAATCTGATTTAAAAAAGACACTTGGCGAAAAAAATGCCGCCAACGGAATCAGACGCCTCCTCGACGCAGGTGTCATCCTCCAGCAAATAGACGATAAACAACGCGTACAGGACAAAGTGCAAAAGTTCGTTACTCTGGCAATTACACCTGACGACGCAAATGAAATCGCCGAGCGGAAGCGGAACAGCGCAAAGAAACAAGCGGAAGTCCTAACAATTCTGGCAAGCGCCGGAGAAGTCAGCACAAAAGAACTCGCCTATTACACCGGAGCCTCTACCCAGACCCTAAACGCGATGAGCCGTGCCGGTTTGATCCATATAGAAAGCAGAGAAGTCTTCCGCCGTCCGCCTGTAACCCCAAGAGCAGGAGCGGCGCGTAGTGAGTTAACAGCAACACAACAGACCGTTTACGAAGGCCTACTACGCCTTTATCAAAACGACAAACCGGAAGCGGCACTATTACACGGCATCACCGGAAGCGGAAAAACGGCAGTATATCTGCATCTCATAGACCAGGTGCTCAAAGATGGCAAAACAGCCATCGTCCTCGTTCCGGAAATCGCCCTTACACCCCAACTGATGGGCAACTTCGTAGCCCAATTCGGCGATCAAGTAGCGGTTTTGCACAGCGCCCTTGGATTGGGAGAACGCTATGACGAGTGGAAGCGGATCAAGAGCGGGGAAGTAAGTGTAGTCGTCGGCACCCGCTCAGCGATTTTTGCCCCAATCAAAAATCTGGGCGTGATTGTCATCGACGAAGAGCAAGAACACACCTATAAATCCGAACAATCTCCCCGCTATCACGCAAGAGAGATTGCCAAATACCGTTGTATGCAAGAGCGTGCCCTCCTCCTCATGGGCTCCGCTACACCGGCTGTTGAGACCATGTATGCCGCAAAAGAGGGGAGATATCACTACTTTTCCCTAAACACTCGCTTCAATCAAAAGGAACTTCCGGATGTGATCGTTGCTGATATGCGGGAAAACCTCAAATCCGGAAACGGCGGAAACCTTAGCTTTGAGCTGATGGAAGAACTGGAGAAAAATATCAAAGCCGGAGAGCAAAGCATCCTCTTCCTAAACCGCCGCGGCGCAAGTAATCTCCTAGTTTGCGGCGAATGTGGATATACTTATACCTGTGAGAGTTGTAGCGTAAGCCTAACCTATCACAGAGCAAACAAACGCATGATGTGCCACTACTGCGGCCTGAGCGCCCCAATAGAGGAAACATGCCCCGATTGTGAGGGTTTCATCAAACACGTAGGAGCCGGCACTCAGCGGATTGAAGATGAGCTAAAAGAACGCTTCCCCAACATCGAAGTCCTCCGCATGGACACAGATACCATAAACCCCACACAAAGTCATGATGTCTTGCTTTCACGCTTTGAAAAAGAGAAAATCCCCATCCTAATCGGCACCCAGATGGTGACCAAAGGACTAGATTTTGCAAATGTCACCCTAGTCGGTGTCATATCCGCTGACCAAGGCCTCTACATGGGGGATTATCGCGCACAGGAACGGACATTTTCCTTGGTAACACAAGTCATCGGCCGAGCCGGCAGGGGAGAGAAGGCGGGACGTGCAGTCATCCAGACCTTCACGCCGCAAAACGAGGTAATCACCCTAGCCGCCCAGCAAGACTATGATGGTTTCTTCCAGCGGGAAATCACCCTACGCTCTCTCCAAAGCGCACCGCCTATGATGGATCTCATCAGCATCGTCTGCCAAGGCGCAGACGAAACCGCCGTCCTCCGCTGTGTCACAAGCATCCGCCGCACTTTGCAGAAACACATGGCGGATCTGGGCGAAGGCGCCGAAATCATCGGCCCAGCCCCTGCCGGTGTGGTGAAAGTGAATAACCGTTACCGTTATCAAGTGACGATTCGCTGTAAGCAGAATAAAGTGATAAGAGGCCTGGTGGCGCATATCCTGAAGCGGGTACCTGAGATGAAGGAATATCGCGGCGTGACGGTGCATGGGGATGTGGATGGATTTTAGAAGCAATTACCTGTGACTATTGTAGGGGCGACTTGCAGTCGCCCGCGCCCTTACTGTCAGCAAGCTGGTACCACGGGCGACTGCAAGCGCCCCTACAAGTGCCTCACAACCTGCACAATAGCACATAGACAAGGAGAAACACCATGGCAACCAGAATGATCTTACAACAAGGCGACCCATCCCTAGAAAAAACCAGCCGAGAAGTCACAAACTTCGATGACCGCTTGCACACCCTCCTGGACGATATGCGCGACACCATGGAGCTTGCAAACGGTGTCGGCCTAGCCGCGCCCCAAATTGGCGTACTTCGCCGCGTCGCTTTGGTTTTAAATATCCAAGAGACCGAAGACGGCGAACTTACAGAAGAACTCATTGAACTGATAAATCCCGTCATCCTAGAGTCAGACGGCGCAGAGGAGGGTCTGGAGGGCTGTCTCAGCGTCCTCGGTATGCAGGGTATCGTAACACGCCCAACACGTGTCAAAATCCGCGCACAAGACCGTCACGGAGCCGAGTTTGAGATGGAACACACAGACTTCACCGCAAGAGTCATCTGCCACGAGCTAGACCACTTAGACGGCAAGCTCTACGTCAGACTCTGTGATGAACTCTTCGATGTAAACAATCTACCAGAAAGCGAGTGATGCCCATGCGCATTCTCTTCATGGGCACGCCCAACTACGCCCGGGGAACATTAGAAACTCTATATGACGCAGGACATGATATCTGCGCTGTCATCACCCAGCCGGACAAACCAAAAGACCGGGGGATGCACTTGCAATTCCCGCCGGTGAAAGAGCTGGCATTAGAGCGCGGCACACCTGTTTATCAACCGGAGACATTACGTGACGGGTCAGCCTTTACGCTTATCCAAGATATCGCACCGGAGTTAATTGTCGTTGTCGCATATGGTAAAATCTTACCCCAAGAAATCCTAGACCTGCCGCCTTGTGGTTGTCTCAACATCCATCCCTCACTTCTGCCGAAATATCGCGGCGCCGCACCCATCCAGCGGGCGATTCTAGACGGTGAGCAGGTAACAGGTGTCACCATCATGCAAATGGACGCAGGTCTTGATACCGGTGATATTGTCACCCAGCAAGAGACAGAGATTTTGCCAAATGAGACTTCCGGTGAACTCTTTGAGCGTCTTTGTGTCGTCGGATCAAAACTTCTAGTCGAAACCATCCAAATGATTGCAGAAGGCACTGCCACATATACGCCGCAAGATTCAAGTCTCTCAAACTACGCCAAACCCATCACTCGGGATATGTCACCTATAGATTGGACACGCACAGCCTTTGAAATCACAAACCAAATCCGTGGTCTAAACCCTTGGCCAACGGCGACTGCAACAATCAAAGGCCGAGGTTTCAAGCTCCTGGAAGCCCAGTCCGGCGAGGGAAAAGGCGTGCCTGGCGAAGTTCTGCAAGCCGGAAAATCCGGCCTGGAGATTGCTTGCGGAGAGGGCTCTATATACATCACAAAACTCCAAGCACCGGGCAAGAAACCCATGTGTGCGGCGGACTATCTGCGAGGGAATCCAATTGAATAAACAAAAACCTCCCTCTGGTGCACGAAATGTAGCACTACATGCCCTCATGGCAGAGCGGAAAAGCGGTGTATTTCTGGAAGATGCCCTAGATCGAGAGTTAAGGCGCCAAAACTTAAGCGATAGAGACACAGGCCTTGCCTCCAAACTCACCTTCGGCACCTATCAAAACCGCAGCCTGCTTGATTTCTATATCGGGCAATATTCCAGTATGCCGATTGAGAAATTGGAACCTCGCGTGTTAGACATTCTGCGCCTCGCGGCCTATCAGATCATCTACCTAGACCGCATCCCAAATCACGCCGCCATTGACGAGGCGGTAGAGCAGACAAAGAAGGGAAGTCCAAAAGCTTCCGGGCTAGTCAATGCAGTTTCTCGTAGGATTGCCGAACACGCAGAGAAGCTCCCGCAAGTTCCCAAAGAGAATTTAGCGGAATATCTCTCCATCCAATACAGCCACCCAAAATGGCTTGTGGAACGGATTTCAGATGAATTAGGCACAGAGGATGCAGAGGCATTGCTCCAAGCAAACAATGCAGATGTCCCTATCTATGCACAAGTAAACACTCTGAAGTCAGACACCAATCAGGTGCTTACAGATTTACAGGCAGAGGGAATCGAAGCGGAAAAACATCCCTGGTTACCTGACTGCCTAATCCTAAACCATACAGGGAACCTCACAAAATGTAAGCTCTTCAAAGAGGGACACATCTACATCCAAGATCCCGCCGCCCGTTTGGCAGTGGATGTAGCAAATCCATCACCCGGTACAAGACTACTAGACACCTGTTCCGCCCCCGGCGGGAAAAGCTTTGCCGCCGGAATTCGAATACAAAATCAAGGTGAGATACGAGCCTTTGATCTAAGCGAGAAGAAGCTCAAACGCATCGAGGAAGGTGCCGAGCGTCTGGGACTCACCATCATCCAAACAGGTGCAAAAGATGCGAGGACACTTGGCCCCGATGAGATTGGCCTCTTCGATACAGTCATCGTAGACGCACCATGCTCCTGTCTCGGTATCATCCGCAAAAAACCGGAAAGCCGAGATAAAACCCCGGAGGAAATCGCCGGTCTCCCCAAAATCCAGCTGGAAATCTTACAATCGGCCTCCAAATGTGTCGCCCCCAGGGGCGTGTTACTCTATGCAACCTGTACCATCCTAACCGAGGAGAACAACGGTGTAATTGAAGCATTTCTAGAGCAAGCAGAGAATTTCACACCAGAGCCATTTACCCTCCCGGGTGAAATTGGAACAGCGGAGACAGGACAGATCACACTCTATCCACACATACACGGCACAGACGGCTTCTTCATCAGCAAACTAAGGCGGGTAATTTGATATGCAAAAACCAAACATCCGAAGCCTTTTCCCCGAAGAGCTGGAAGCTGTGATGAAAGACTTAGGCGAACAAAAATTCAGAGCAAAACAAATCTTCCAATGGACACAGCGCGGCGCAAAAAGCTTTGATGAGATGACAAATCTATCAGGAGCCTTACGGAAAAAGCTAGAAGACCACTTCACACTTGACGCACCAGAGCTTTTGGAAAAACTGGAATCAACAGACGGCACAATCAAATACCTCTGGAAGCTTTCAGACGGCAACACAGTGGAAACCGTGCTCATGCGTTATAAACACGGAAACACCATCTGCATTTCCACCCAAGTGGGCTGTCGCATGGGTTGTACCTTCTGTGCATCCACCATCGGCGGACTGGTGCGGAACCTGGAGGCAGGGGAGATGTTAGAGGAAATTCTCTTCACAGAACAAGACGCAGAGATCAAAATATCCAACGTCGTCCTCATGGGAATCGGCGAACCTCTGGATAATTTCGATAATGTGATTCGCTTTTTAAAACTCGTCAATCACCCGGGTGGACTGAACATCGGAATGCGGCACATTACAGTATCTACCTGCGGATTAATAGAAGAGATTGACAAACTAGCCTCAAATAGCTTACAATTAACTCTATCCGTCTCTTTGCACGCACCGGACGACGAAACACGAAATCGGCTCATGCCGATCAGTCGAAAATCCAGTGTGAGGGAACTTTTAGAGGCCGCCGAACGTTATGGTAAACAGACAGGTCGGCGGATATCTTTCGAATATGCCATGATTGATGGTGTCAATGACACACCGGAACAGGCAAAGCTTTTAGCAAAGCAGATGAAATCAATCGGCGGGCATGTGAACCTCATCCCGCTCAACCCTATCGCAGAACGAAGTTTGGGATCTAGTGTAAAGGAAAAGCTAGATACCTTTGCTTATATTCTAGAGCGCGAGGGTGTAAACGTCACCATCCGCCGGAGCCTTGGCGGAGATATAGACGCCTCCTGCGGCCAACTTCGCAGGCGGAAAGAAAGGGAGGGGAATGCATGAAGGCTTTTGGACGGACGGACAAAGGCATCGTGCGGCGAGACAATCAGGATCATTTCCAGATTGAAACCTTGCCGGACGGGAAAACTGTCATCTGCGTCGTATGTGACGGCATGGGCGGCGCGAAGGCAGGCAATGTTGCGTCCACAATGGCGGCGGAGACCTTCATCGGCGCATTAACAGATCAACCCATGACACTGCGTGACAAAACTCTTGTCAAAGAAGTCATCGCAGACGCCGCCATGGCGGCAAATCGTGTCGTACATGAGATGGCAAAGGCAAGCGAAGACTACAAAGGCATGGGCACCACCCTGGTCGGCGCAGTACTCCGTGGAGGCCGGGCAACCATCGTAAACGTGGGAGACAGCCGCGCCTATCTCATATCGGGCGGAAAAATGAGACAAATCACAAGAGATCATTCTCTCGTAGAAGATATGGTCAGCCGCGGTGACATCACAAGAGACGAAGCACAACATCATCCAAACCGAAACCTCATCACAAGAGTGATCGGTACAGAACCCCGGGTAAAACGAGACATGTTTGAAGTAGAGCTGAAAAAAGGAGACCGGCTACTCTTTTGTTCAGACGGACTCACAAACCTAGTCAGTGACGAGGATATCTTGCAAGAGATTAAAACTTACGAAGACTTAGAAAAATGTTGCGAGATGCTAATCACCCTAGCCTTGGCAAAAGGCGGATCAGACAATGTCACAGCTTTGATGATCCAAGCATAAGTACTAGTTCAAGCAGGGTGTTAAAGATAACTTGACAGGGGCTAAAGAAGCCCTGTCAGCGAAACGAAGAGGAGAGCAATGATGGATAAATATCTAGGCACGGTCTTAGACGGACGATATGAGATCTTAGAAATTTTAGGCACCGGTGGTATGTCTACAGTGTATAAAGCGCGGGATAACCGCCTCAATCGTCTGGTAGCGGTTAAAATTCTGAAAGACGACTTAGCTTTAGACGCTGACTTCCGCCGCAGATTCCAGACAGAATCCCAAGCGGTTGCGATGTTGTCTAGCCCCAATATTGTGGCGGTATATGACGTAAGCAAGAGCTTAGACGTGGAATACATCGTCATGGAACTCATCGAGGGAATTACCCTCAAGCAATACATGAACCGCAAGGGTAAGCTCAACTGGAAAGAATCCCTACACTTTGCGACCCAAATCGCAAGAGCGCTGAATCATGCCCACTCGCGGGGGATTATTCATAGGGATATTAAGCCTCACAATATCATGATCCTAAAAGACGGTAGTGTAAAAGTTGCGGACTTCGGCATTGCACGTCTACAAGATAGCCAAAGCTCAACCCTAACCCAAGAAGCTTTAGGTTCTGTGCACTACATTAGTCCAGAACAAGCAAAAGGCGCACAGGTAGATGCACGTTCTGATCTATATTCTCTCGGTGTCGTACTCTACGAAATGTTAGCCGGCCGCCTGCCTTTCGAAGGAGATAGTGCGGTATCCGTTGCGATTCAGCATATCAGCTCTATCCCACTTTCTCCAAGGGAAATTAACCCTGAAGTCCCAGCTGGACTTGAAGCCATCGCCATGAAAGCCATGAACCCCAGCTTAAATCTCCGCTATCAAACTGCGGAAGAAATGCTGAGAGATTTCGAATCCTTCCGTCAAAATCCAAACATTGTATTCCCCTTCGCCCAAGCGGCGGCGGTTGCAGGTATGGGAGCAGTTGCGGCGGCGCCTGTGGTAAATAACTATGCGCCCCAAAGAAGACAGCCAAGCCCGCAACAAAGCGCCCAAAGACCAAGTGAAAGCCGCAGAAGAAACGATGACGATAGAGACGACCGCGATGATCGAGACAGAGGCCGAGAAGACTGGAGAGGGAATGAGCGCAGTAAGCACAGAATGCGCAAAACAAAAGCCCGCCGTGTCTCCACCATGCTTGGTGTCGGTGTGATCCTGCTGTTCCTGGTTGTCGCCGCTGTTTTCCTATGGAACAACTTAATCAGCGACATCGTTCGTCCCCAAAATGATCGCATTGAAGTACCTGACTTTGTCGGCAGACACATTAACACCATCCAAAATAATGCCTTCTATCTGGATCAATTCGACTTTGCAATCGAATATGTGGAAACAGACACAGACCCGGAAGGAATTGTCATTCGCCAAAGCCCACCAGCAGAACGCCCTGTAGCCGCAGATGCAGATGGTCGTGTCGCTGTACGCCTCTTTGTTGCAAGACCCATCGCAGAGGAAGATCTCATGCCGGATCTCTTCAACCTAAGTTATGAACAGGCACGCATTGCGCTGATAAACCTCGGCATCTCACCTGACCGTATTACCAGACGCGATCAGGCCAGTGATGAAGTGCAAGCCAATCATGTAGCCGATCAAATCCCCAACGCAGGCGCAAGAATTGATCGTACCGGGGATCAAAACTTCTTCCTCTTCGTCAGCACAGGCCCAGAGGAGACAGAAGTCCGTGTACCTCAACTCTATGGCCTCTCCCTGCCGATTGCAATCAGCACCCTGCAAGAAATTGGCCTAGACTATACCCATGTGTTGGAATATAGTCCAGCGGCAAACGGAACAGTTATCGGGCAAAACCTAGCGCCGAACACACTAGTCCCGTCACGGTCACAAATCGTCCTAACTGTCTCCAGAGGTCCTGAGCCAACCCCGGAACCAACACCGACCCCAACCCCGGAACCAACGCCAACACCTACACCAGACCCGCCGATGCCCCCAAGTCCACCGCCCGATGGCGGCGAAAACGGCGAGTAAGCGAATGGATGGAATCATTATCCGGGCGCTCTCCGGATTCTACTATGTAAAAGAAGCCACGGGCACTGTGATCGAATGCAGGGCCCGTGGCCGCTTTCGCAAGACAGGGGAGTCACCCTTAGTGGGGGACAGGGTAAGCATATCCGAGACAGAGGTAGGCAAAGGGGTAATCGAGACCATCCATCCCCGCAAAAACGCCTTTATACGCCCCCCTGTGGCGAATATTGATTGTATGATCCTCTTAGCAAGCGCCGTAAATCCCATCACAGACCCCTTCCTCATAGACCGCATTACCGCCATTGCCGCGGCAAAGGGCGCTGAGTGTGTAATCTGTATCAATAAAACAGACCTCCACCCGGGGGATGATCTCTTTGCCATTTATGAGAAAGCAGGCTTTAAAACCATCCGCACCTCCGCAAAGTCCGGTGAGGGGATCGAAGAACTCCGTGCCGCAATCCGTGGGAAGGTTTGTGCCTTTGTAGGAAATTCCGGCGTGGGGAAGAGTAGCATTCTAAACGCACTGGAACCAGGGTTCATGGTAAAAGTCGCAGAAGTCAGCGAAAAACTAGGCCGAGGCCGCCATACAACACGCCATGTGGAACTCTTTCCATTAGGCGATGATACAGAGGTGGCAGATACCCCCGGTTTCTCCTCCTTTGATATTGACAAGATGGATCTCACCATCAAAGAGGATCTGCAACATGCCTTCCCAGACTTTGAACCCTATCTGGGTCACTGCCAGTTCAGAGATTGTGCCCACGTAGCGGAACAGGGCTGTGCAGTATTAGAGGCCTTGCATAAAGGTGAGCTTGAGCCTACACGACACGCAAGTTATGTACGGCTCTATAACGCCGTCAAAGAGATCAAAAGCTGGGATCGTAAGTCCAAATAACATTAGAGAGGGGAAATCTATGCTAAACTTTATTGTCTGGGCAGTTTTACTTGTTATCTTTATCATCATAGAGTTTGAAACTGTGGAACTCCGTGCGATTTGGTTCGCCTTAGGGGCGGCGCTTGTTCTAATCGGCCTGGCTATTCCCTTTATCGCAGAGCGTATCTGGATTCAGATTTTCCTCTTTTTGCTCGCCGCTGGCTTGTCCATGTATTTCTTGCGTCCCATTACAAAACGCTACTTAAAAGTCAAAGAAACACCCACAAATGCAGATCGTAATATTGGTAAAATTGGCATGGTAGAGGAAACCATTGATAATTTAGAAAACAAAGGCGTTGTAAAAGTGGGCGGCAAAACATGGACTGCCCGCGCTTTAGCGAATGATCCCATTCCTGCTGGAAATGAAGTAGAGATCTTACGGATCGAAGGCGTAAAACTAATTGTAAAACCCGCAAATAACATAGAGGAGTAACCCCATGGTAGAAAAACCCGATCGAAATAATCAGACGGCGGCAATTATTGTAATTGCAATAGTCGTCATTTTGCTTGCACTGATCGTCGTTTTGGCGCTTCAGTTTATTAACGTTTCAGTCGTAGATCCAGAAATTACCGAGCCCCGAGTGGAGACAGAACATGTCCCAGCATTGCCGCCCGAGATAGAGGATGATCCAGAACCACCAGCCATAGTAGATATCCAAGATGAAGTCCGGCTAACCATCGAAGAATTTATAAGCCCGATTTCCGTACAAGGTGATGGACTCTACTACAGCTATACAGATTGGAATGTCATTGCCGTAGTCCGTGTCAGCACGGATGGAGCGGAGACACAGAGAACCGAAATCGAATGGGAGAGCTGGGGGCCATGGATCAGCGCTTTTGAGGTTACCCATGATGGATATTTCCTTTTCCTGCTCCATGATTTTGATGACGATGAAGCAGTTTACTACTTCGTCAGATATAACACAAGTGATAGCACTCTGACATATCAAAATATATCAGACCAACTCTCCCTAGATATGAATACCGTATGGATCCACACAGCGGCTTTTGACACAGAGGGCAATGTCTTCCTCCATATGCCGGATGAGGACACAATCTATATTCTAGATCGTAACGGAATCTATAGAGGATATGTAGATTTAGGTGACTTCTGGGTCGCAGAAGCATTTCAGGCGCGAGATGGTCAGGTCATTTTACTCGGCAGAGACGAAAACTTCGATTTGGCTCTAAAGGGGATTAACTTAGAGACAAATCTACTGACAAGAGTCACCACCTTTGACTCCTCCCTCATGTGGTTATGGGGCGCATACAGCGGTCAGCACAGTACTGCGTTTGATCTCTTCCTAGACTTTGAGTATGGCGATGCCTACGGTTTGTTCGGATATAACATCGCAACCAGAGAACTTACCTTCTTATTCGACTGGGAAGAAATTGAAATCTTACCAGACTGGGATAACGACATCGTATTTCTGGAAGATGGTCTCGTTGCAGTACTCCAGAACCATAGCACCCGTCAAAGGTTTTGGTCTGAACTGATTATCTTTACCCCTTAAATCAGCAAGAATCCATGCACAAAATGCCGTCCTCTGCGTATACTGTACTGAAACTAATTCAGCAGGAAACGTGGAAGGCGGCATTTCGCTATGAGAAGACGCGGATTTTACGGAACAAAGCGGGCAGGGTGGATCTTAGCGGCAATAGGTGCGGGGATGATCATTGCCCTAATGTTACCTTTCTGGTTCTGGTGGCTCGCAATCGGGATCGGTCTGCTTTCAGGCGGTATATGCTTGCTCAGGCGCTGACAGGAGGGAATTGCATGAAAATCGTAGTAGTAAAATCACCAAAAATGCTGCGCTCTATTCTGCGTAGGATTTTCAAGATAA
>Ga0131853_10001608_pt1 | contig 40366 bp, 19 predicted proteins | sample TergutLab28metaG_FD_92764 | JGI IMG/M metagenome (GOLD analysis project Ga0131853, IMG submission 92764) | Labiotermes labralis P1 segment gut microbial communities from Petit-Saut dam, French Guiana - Lab288 P1 (version 2) (version 2) | ecosystem: Host-associated > Arthropoda: Insects >...
GCCCTTAAGTTCCCTAGACAACCTGATGATGGCCAATAAAGGCCGAAACATGTAGTTGTTTCCATCACATAGTCATTAAATACACCTCAGTGATTAAGTTGTGTTTGACTGCATACCTTTTCCCACTTTATCTATGAAGCATTTTCTGATTAAATAACGTTAAGACTGCTGTTAAAGTACTCAGTTACGCAGTAGCAATAACGGTCACGTGACGAGATTAAGAGCGGCAGTTTTATATGCAGGTACTACTAATAATAAAGTAATAAGCTAAGAGTGTTTGACAGAAACTTTTATTATTATTAGTTCCTAGTGAAAACACATCGGGATGGTTTCCATCAAATTTATATGCAGGTGCTATGTGTTTTTTTTTAGCCTGTTTAACTAAAACGTGATTTCGAATAATCGTGTTAGCAAGCTGAGTGTTTGAGGTGGCTGTCTCGTTTTAATGACACTTCGCTGAGTCCCTCAAAATGGCAGTTTACAGAACAAAGTATCATATTTTGTGCAAAGAGGAGAGAGAGTTAATAAACTCCTGCGCTAGGTGGAGAAGGCTGGGTCTGTGTCAATGTTGCTCGGCTGCGAGAATGCAGAGTTGAGGATGTGCAGGGTTATGGCATTGAACTTCAAGCGGAAGAAGTACTCGTAGAAACCTTGCAATAACGTAAACCTGGTAGGAGACATCAAACACCCCGCAAAGTCTATTGTAACACCACTGGAGACGAAAGTGTAATAAGTTTTTTTTAATTGTCTTCAATGTTCATGCTTCCAATGACCTCTGCACAAAATTGGCTTTAAACCAAAACGAAATAAAGGAAAAATATAAAATTTGAAAAAAATATGTGTGATGCACCGGTACTTCCTTTATTCCTTACACGATTTCTCCTACTTATGTATAGTGTTTGGTACGTGGAATAACGGGCCATATTTTCGTTCTGTAAGCTGGGAGGACTTACAGAAAGAGAAGGAAATGGACTGTAATACCGACAGAGAACAGACCGGCATGGACGAATACGGTGCCTCCATAAAATAAATTTCGGATTTTGCAACTCGAACATAACTCTTAACATAAGAATATATTCTGTAACTGTGAATAATTATTCGTAGGGAAAAAGTATTTTCTGTCTTATTCCCTAGGAATGAGTAGGGCTGTTTAAGTAATTTATCTGCCTGATTTGAATATAGGCCATGGAAAGGCATTGTGTTGCTCTGTTGAGTGTAGCTTGCGCGATACATAAATGGCGCCTTAGAATAAGCTTCATTATTTACATTCGTATTGTTTTTCAGTTCAAACCGATCCCCTATCGTCTTACACAAGAATTAAAATATCCTAAAATAACCTACCGACTGATACTGTCGCCAAAGAAAGTTCTATTCACCACACCCTGAAATGGTAATAGTAAAAATGTTGTGGTACTGAAGGGTCATATTCCCAGGACTTTATATCCAAAGTCTTTTCGATGTCAGCTTCGTCACAGAGCACAGGTCACGTACGTTAAGTCCCTGCCACGAAAGGTAAAATATAAGATTATTATTATTATAGAGGGCATTTAATATTACATACCGGCGAAATATATTTCTAGGTTATATAATTTTGCAGCCATTCTGTTACGTTATATACCCTATTATTATCATCATCGTCATCTCCTTTATGCAGAGTATTTATACTTATATTCCTGAGACAAACTATGTCACTAGGGAATAGAGTGTTGCAGCTATTCTGTTGTTACTATTCATGGTGCTTATATCTTTAGTTTCAGTGTTGAATCTATTGTACTTTTACATTAGTACTTTCTGAAGTATGTGTGCAGTGCCCAATATGGCTGTTTTCTGAAGTTCCTTGACTTCATGTTTTCCTGGTATGTTGTTCACGTATTTTCTGAATGACTTTCAAATAGTCCCAGTCGCCCCTATTATTACTGGTATCACCTTTGTTTTTACATTCCACATGCGTTGTATTATTATTATTATTATTGAGTCCATCTTTGTTTTCTTGAGACTGCCTTCCGATTAACACCAGGTTCTCACGGAGGTATTCCACATTTCATTAGATACATGTATTATGTACAAATCTTTTATCTTTGTAAACCGATTGCATATCAGGTTATCTAAATAATTTCGGTAGATTTATGCGCCCAGATCTGTAACCACTTTCATGTATAGAATAAGCATGTAGGCCCGAAGTGACCTTTTTTCGCAGTAAAGCCAAGGGAATCCCCTCTAAAAACTGATCGCCGAGATGTCAGCAAGAAATACTGATGCGGGAGGTCTATCGTGCACATAAACAGATTGGGATTATTCCCAGGATTTGGTCTTTTAACTTCCATAAGAAGCACACATGTCGATGTATACGTTATCCTTGTAAGGGCTTAACAAAACTTTATATATCTTTCTGAAAGAAGGGTCTATTCAGTGTGTCGCCTTTCTTTACAACCTTTGCCAAAGTGATTTTCGTGGCTTCAGTCCATTTGAAATGATATTCCCGCCACTATCTTCCCCAGTGAACCAAACATTGGTCTGAGTGTTAAGACTTTTCCATTCGGAACAATCGGTATTGGCTGTAATGCAATATCGTATTGTCACCTCAGTTACGTAACTCTAGAGGAACTGATTGCGAATCATGTATTGAAGAAACATCAGTGAAACTGTCAGAAACAGAAATTGATTTAGGTTGTGCCAGGCTGTACACTGCCAGTGTCAGACCCACACACATTGCTCCCTGTAAAGACTCCTGCGGGGTATTGTTGTCACTACTACAGAAACCAAAGCAAGTCTATTCAAGGAGAAGAAGAACCAGAAGTCAGCTTGTCTGCAGCCGTAGTTTCGACAACAATCCGATTGGCTTTTTGGATTCTTGTAATTGCTCTTCAAACATTCCTGTTTCACAACTACTAATCCCCCTTCTTGTAAATTAATTATTAGCCTTACTGTGGTAACAAAAGATCACTTCGCAAGAACCTGCCACCAGTTCTGATCTCACTACACATAATTCCTGCCCACAATATTACACCTAGTAATCCGTTATTTATTACTGATGGGTTTAACAATGAAAACATTCCAAAACATGGAGGTACATTGCATCATATGTTAGGATAATTAGCGAGTGAATGACTGGAAAGAATGCGGAAGGAACAGTGAAGGCTAAATTTCAAATATTAAACCCGCTCTCGCCTGAAGGACTGCGTAAAGCCAGTACACCCTCAGTGAAGGTAGTATATATACATCTATTGGCCGAGGTTCGAAGCGGCCACTGACAGAGTAGAAGTCAGGAGCATTGTTGATATGTCTTGAGCAAAATTGATAGATTTAGCACTAAGTTTATTTAAAGGCGATTTCAATATTATTCTCCAGCTTCTACTTTATCCAGTGGTCTCTTTACTTCATACTTTACAGTCAAATTTTTGAACTAATTTATCACCTGTTAGCATACCAGTTTGATTACATCAGCCTAATAATGCATGTACTACGTTCGATTATAAAGTGAAGTTTGCAAGACAACGAAGTTATGCAGTAAGGTTGCCATCTTTGAGCTGGTGCCACTGATGGATACCGCGACACTTCAAATGCTGTTGACAGTACATGCCCGCTTTTAGGGTTGTGGGAAGAGCGACTAGTGACGTGTTGTCTTCTTTATGAGTTTGGTACTTGAAAAGGGCACTGAGAATATGGGCTACAAATATTTTTCATCTTTCTGTTCTCATTTTTAGCTTATGTCTGTACGTTTATCATAGCAGAAAGTAAGAAAATCTCTTCTAAAATAAAGTGAAGTAAAGAAAAGTAAAGTAAAATAAAGTTCATCCTAGAACAGGCTCGAAAGCCCAGAAGGGGAGTAAAGGTATAGCTCTACTCTTTCTTTAACCTCGGCGCTAGATGCAGTGGGTGGTCAATGCAACGCCCCGGTCTCCTTACCCCCGGGAAAGGCCCGGTACGCATTGTATAGGAGGCTGGGTGGGCCCCAGGACCTGTCTGGACAGGTGCGGAAAATCTTGTCCCCAGGGGGATTCGATCCCCGGATCGTCCAGCCCGTAGCGAGTCGCTATACCGACAACGCTATCCCGGTCCAACTCTATTTCTTATACCAAGTAAAAGTGAGTTTTCTACTTGTAATTTACTATAACTTTTTTCGTCTTTAGGTGCGTTCGCAAAATTTCGAAAAGTGACTGTTATCTTCGTCATGTATTTGTGGGCCATTCATGAAACAGTGCATTCTGTTACAGATTGCCAGTCTTGTATTAACTCTTCAGACCGTTATTTAAATGCTAATGATCTTACTCCAGTGTGTATTATTATTCTTTAATTACGTGCAACTATCACGGAGTTTCAATTGAAATTCTTGTAGTCATGCAAACCAACAGAGGAATTAATTTTCAGCTTCTATTGTAAGATGCCGAAGTTGCTTAACGCGGAAAGTAAAGCGAGAGCCTGAAAATATGAAGAGTGTTCTTAAAGCTTATTTTTGTAGCACAGTTTATTCCGCAACCAAGTTTATGAATTGATATCTACAGGTGCTGTGCGCTCTTTGAAAATTACGTCATAAACGGTTAATCCTTTCGCACGAAACAGGACTTACACTTAATTGTGTTTTAAGTTCTAAGACTTAAGAGGATATTATTACGCAGAATATTCTAATTATTCTAATGTGTATGTAATAATGTACTGTAGTGCCGAGTGATTTATTACAACACACAATAAAACGTCCTATTCACACTCTTACGTATTTGATTACTTCTTACAAAGTTTTGTTTCGACGTCCATTTGAACTGCTAAATAATATAAGTTTACACGATAAATATTACTGCATGTAAAAACGTATATTTTCCTGTGTTATGCTTACGGTCCATTGACGCTGTGTGGTCTTTCACGGGACCCAGTTGCTATGAATGATCCGACTGAAAGCTTATTTAAGATATTTTTCGAACAGTTGTCTGTGAGAGAGTTTTGCGAAATTTTTTGGTGGGTAATAGAGAGGAGTAAGATATTTTAAGAAACATTTGTTGTTTTAATGTGCCCACTGTATTCCCTCATTTATTGTTGATAATTTTGAACAGGGCCATCGAAGGCAAAGATCTTATTTTGGGGTTCCATATTTTCATCCCTAAGAAGAACAGGTTATATACAATTATACTGCTATCCCACTAATTGTTACATATTCTCCTCCATAACAGAGAAATCATAAGGTGTGATTAGTTTTTCTCTTTCATATCGTTAGAAGTTCGTGTCTTGTGACGCCAACGGTGGTGTCACCCTGTTTCAACCGTGCGATCATCTCGAGCGTTGAGGCTGCTAGTGCCTTGCTTCAATGTTGAAAATACATCATACGATAAACGTTCATTAACGAATCACCTGATGTAGACATTGGCAATTTATGATCGTAAATTACGAAATTCGGTATATACGTCATCAGGGCTTGTTTTCTAATAGACATGCCGGTCAGTAAGTAAATTTCTGCTTCCATACATGCAACTGTCGTGACAATAACATCGGAATGGAGAAAAAAGTTAAATTCGTGTCTGTAACTGAGGTGGTATTTGGAAGTCTTATTCTAAAAGTAACGTTGTGAACATGAAATCATAAAAAACTAAATTCCTGAAAGATTTTCCGCGTGAATTCCTTCTGGAACTAGACAGTACTTGTTAATTTTTCGGCTTTCATATCCATGAAAACTACCAAAAATTTAAAAAAGTACTCGTTCCTAAATTTCGTAATACTTTTACGCGTGACCCACATTCTTGGTTTTCCCAGAGGCGGTGCCATGGTTCAGGTGGTTAGTCAAAGACCCCTCACCGCCGAAGCATGGGTTCGATCCAAGGTCCGTCCGTGTGTCATTTTTTATGGAAAAATTGGCACTGGGGAAGTTTTTCCTGTTGGTATTTCGGTGTTTACATGTGTGGCATCATTCGATCAAAGCTCTATACTTATTCATTAATCTGTCACTGACGCTGTACAGCCTAAATCGCTTTCATGGCCAATAAGTAACACATTGGCTCTCCAAAAATATAATATGGACTGATCAGTTCTTATCGTAATTAACTGCACAATGATACTTGTGTTTGAGAGATGTATATTCATAATTTTTCATAAATTGGAGGAGTGTTTTATTTCTGTACCAAAAATTACATACGAAATATATAAACATTCATGGTATCTTTCACGTCATATTTCTCCTCGCCTTAAATAGACATTATTCTGTCTTCGTAATGACTAAAATCCAAAGAGTCACATCAGCACCGTAGATATCATTGTCTAAGTGACTGTGCAGCATGTATCGTCAGTTGTAATTCTAACAGAGCCTTCGGCTCTTACTTAATACTAATAAAGAGTAACTTACGTCTGCAGCCGCTGTCGCTATGGTTACTGTGAAAGGTTCCCAGAATCTAAATACCAGGACGTGTCACCGGTTTGTCGTGGTACCTTCACTGAACTATTTTAACTTAAAAGGAAAATGGAAGCAGTGATTTAAATAATTTTTATATATAGAAGATTAAAAGAAAAAAAGAAATTAAATATGGCTTTTGTTTTAAGTTCTCTCTATCTTGAACGGGTTTTGGCTGCGAAATATGCATTATGAAAAATTCCCAGTATTAGGTCATGTTATATTACTGACAATTTACTTTCATAACTTTGAAATGAATAAAAAACATCCAGAAGTTTATTTAATTTTTTATTGCAAATTAATTACTTTCTTGTTCTAAGAATTCTAAAGTTCTGTTCGAATAACAGTAAAAATAGGCCATAAATAAGCATCACAGATGCTTAAATATCTCTTGAAGGTAAACTATCACTCTCAGTAACATTCACGAGTTGTTAGGCGCGTTCCCACACATAGCAAAAAGCGCCATTCAGCTCCGTAATATCTGTCTGCCACTCTGCATATATCACCGAGGCTCCCGCCCATCAAATTTTCGTGAAATGTTATACCGGGCACTTCAAAGAAAATCTGTGTGAAAACTCCAGTTTTGGTTGAAATCGGATAAAAATGTCCGTCACTTCACACATAGGCCTACATGTAAGTATGTTTGCACTGCAGACAGCAGGACGAGACATTTTTTAGCTCGACAAGAGCACAAACGGAACTACTTCATGTGTTTTTGTGTCACCAATCGAAGGTTTGTATCGTTGACAGCTACAAGTAGTTCAAAAACAAAACAAAGGAAAAGTATTTTTGCCTTTCAGTAGCAAAACCGGTGGACCGAACGCACCACAACATTACGTTATAGTACACTGTTTACATTGTTGGATACAGTGTACAGTTCGTAACCCGTTAAGAGTGTAGGGAATATAATGTGCTGGAATGTTAACAAGTTGAACGCTGAAACCGCTTGTATTCTGCCTACAGAGTCTATTCACATAATTCTTAGATCAAGCAGAGATTTTTTAATCACCCATTATTTACATTTTTTTGTCTCACAAAAACAATCCTTATATTGTGCCTTAGGTTAAGGCACGAATTTTCAAATGTACTTCATGTTAATTTTGCTGGTATGTAGCCCGTCCATTCTAAACTCATGAAAGTGAAGCCCCCTTTTAAAAACCGAATGATATTCGAATTATGTACTTTGATATGAATCAGTATCAAAATTCCCAGTTCCTTATTTCAAGTCACTTCTCACAACTCTGAGGTCTCCAGTTTCATCCCACTACTATCAGGAGCAGAAGTGGGAGAAGAATGGAACCTCCGACCCGATTTTCCTCCCACCCACCAAAGAAGTGTCTCTCAAATTTTAAACTCATTTTTCCTTGCATCGTAATTCAATATTAATAAAAATCCAACCAGATTCAACAGTTTGCAGAGATTTATTTACTGCAATGTCACTCTACATGTTTCGGATGTCACAACACCCATCATCAGGTGTACTAAAAACTGTAACCGCACCCTCCGGTACAAGTCATAATATCGGTACAGCTACTTCCCTCCAACGTGGCCTGATCGGCCACGTTGGAGGGAAGTAGCATTAACATTGAAGTGTCTCTCACTTCTACATTGCCTTTTTGTTGGTTCTGCTCTCTACTCTTGCTTCCGTCTCTCGCTTCTGGGCGCAAGTAAAAAAAATGTGAAATGCCTGTCATCATACATCAGGGTGACTCAAACTAGACGAATTTTCGCAAAATTTCATACATAGGGTATTTACTCAAGTAGTTTATACACAGACATGACTTGAAAATGTACGTGTATTTATGTATGTTCTCTTAATGAATGGTCCTCATAACTGGAAAATTATGTGTTACGTGTAACGTAAACTTTGAGACAGAATAAAGAGTTTCTACAGTTTCTGCAGTTTCTACTGTATCGTCTGTGAAGAACGAATTTGGGTTGGAAAATATTAGAGCATGGAGTATTGACGTTTAAGAGTTATTCATTGTAAATCTCTCGCATTATATCTCGATGATACTCTACACTAATTTTTTTTCTGATATACTGGGAATGTTGTAATGTCTATTACACCAATCAGAGATTTTTCTGGAAATTAAAAAAAAAATTATTGTCTACAGAGAATAAAAGAGCAAACAGTACAGAAATGTTAGGCTGTGCAGACATTTTTTGAACTTGTTTTTGTACTCTAAGAACGTATCACGGCTGACGCAGACAGTCTTCAGCTTTTCGCTGCGAGTGCCCACGCCATATCCCGGGAAAATCCATGTGATTGTGGTGAACAAAGTGGCACCGGCACAGACACTCTCTGAGCAGACCTGCTTCGGTCTCCTTCTGTCAGTATCATTCCACTTAAGTTTCATATTCACCTTCATCTTAATATTCCTTTTATTACAAGGACAAAAAGGCGAAGGCTGGAAATTTTCAAAGAAACGCTCTTTCTTATATCTGGGAATATCTGGACAGAAAATAATTTTACTGTGTTTTAGGCACTTTCGCAAAATTGCGGAAAGCGACTATCAGCTTCGTCATATCTGTCCGTCTGTCCGAATGGAAGAACTCGGCTGCCACTGAAGGGATTTTCTTGAAATTTTATATTTGAGCAATTTTGGAAAATCTGTAGAGAAATTACAAGTTTCATTAAAATCTGACAATAATAACGGGTACTTTACATGACGACTAATATACATTTTCGATCATAAATCGTTTAATTCTTCTTAGAATGAGAAATGTTTCAGACAAAATTTAATCAGATCTGGTGATAATCCCGGCAGGATGGGGGTATCAACGTCAGATGCACAGACCTTCCTTTGTAAAGTGACTTGGGCTGGGACATAGTTTTCAAAGAGTTCGCAAGAAATTTGTAATTTTGGTGAATAAAAATACCTAAGACCTGTGTCAGCATTCCGCTAGTTGGGAAACCCAGTCAGGAGTAGTTTGCTTACCGCCAGAGATACGAAATGAATTTCGCCCGTAAAAAGACAGACGTGTCACTGCTCTCGATGTTTATAAAACGTGGTGTGTCTTACCCCTGAAAGCTTCCTGGCGCATCAGCTTCATTTTCAAGCCAGTTTTCTTCTAACATACCAGACCAACGCTACATGATGCTATACCAGAAAGCAATTAAATAGCCACACACTTTAGCTTCTTGAGAGTTCATTTAATGAAATGCATGATCAGGGGTCTAATATTTTATGGGTGTTCCACAAAGTTCGGTAAGGAAGGCCAAATGTTACAGATTTTTACAATTCACAAAATTACGACAGTTTCGAAAATGGGCATGAATGTTCTGAATGTACCATAGTAGGAGAGAATATTTATAGGGGTGTGGCAGACATCAAACTGTCTCTGACAGAAAGGAGTAGGAGAAGGAGAGGAAGATGTGTTGACTGGTGATTATTGAGCCCGGACTGAGGCGGCGAAGAATAGGAACGAATATGTAAATAAAGCTCAGTAAGTTATCCGAATGTCTAGTTTGAGCAGAACTGCTAACACAGATATTTGTACTGATATATCACATTTTTGTTGTCCGAGTTACCTGGGCTACTAATTGTTGTGTTTTTTTTTCTGCATGATAGGTTAAGAATTTTCTCTTCTGCCACCTGTCTGGTTTTTAAACAATGAGGCCCCTAACTATGATTAACAACCCCACCTTCATACACCTCAATAATATGTATTATGCAACACAAAACTCTCGCGACTTGGCGGGGGAAACCTCGAACCAACTGGTGGGGAATACCGTTGAAGTAACAACGGACGCGGCTTAATAATCAAATAAATTACAAATTTATTAAAAATACATCAGAAATCTTAAAAGAGAACACTCACACACACTCATTGGACACACACGAACCTAAACAAACACAGGTATGAAATCGACACACTCAACATACCAAACCGATCAAATACGTCATCACACACTTTTAAAACCCAAAATAATACACTTGTGTGTTTTGTTGGGAACTCAGGAAATGAAACAAAGGATCATCGCTAATATGTACCGGAACTTTTCCTATTGTCACTGAACACAAACACTGCTTTCGAAACGTTATGAGTGTTTGTGTTCTGTGATAATTGAAACATTCGTGGCAGGTATTAGTGAAGTCACACCTGTTAAACTATTATCCAAAGACAGTTAAAACAAAGCAATGTCAATAAAAACAAAACACTCATCACCACAAAGACGCCAAGACACAACCCTACACAATCAAACCACAATTTAGAACTACAACCCTGAAACACAATTTTGAAAGAAGTTAAGTCGAGCCGTGAACACTTCGAGTGTTCTTCCAAGGCAGCTGTAGTGAATTAGGAGGGAGGGAGAAGTAGGGGGTAATGCGAGAGACATAGACATTAAGAGAAAGAGAGAGAGACTTGGATAAAAATTCTGCCACAGCACACATAACTAACGCGGTGTTTGTTTCTTACACAGAAATAATTGCTTGTGTGTCTTTTATGAAGTTAAAATGCAACTACGCGTTGCTGAAACTGGATTCGTTGACTTTCGATAGCGCGACCTACATTTGCGCGCGAGGCTGAGTTTTCGCAATCGCTCAAATTGTAATGTTTACCCTATTTATGCGTGTACAATTGTATTCTGACTTTTGTGTACTTATTGGTGATAAATCTTAATGTCACATGTAACTCTTACGTATAGACGAGTCCATAACCTATGCAATGAATGATATTTTTCGTGTAAGTTTGATAGGAAATTATTTAACAATAGTCACTCTCTGCTGCTCTGAAATTAGGCTAATCAGAAGACCTACAGGAAAGAGTACTCCAGTTGGATATACTGCTTAGTGTACTATTGTGCCCATGGAGTTCAACAGGACAAAGGAACAAGCGTTTAGACCATTCTTTGCAATTGAGCACAGTTCCTGGTGTAAGCCGCAAGCGATAGTGCCTGTGGATTTGTTCAAATCTAGCCCACACGTGAAAATAAATCTTTAAGCTATTATTTTATATATTTTCAGTGCCGTTTATTTACGTTCTAAAGAACATAGAAATAGTAAAATAAGATGAATTACAAAATTGTCATGAAAAAGTGTTAAAATCGATGGAAACATAAATCTTTTACTTGGATATGGATGGGGGTTGGAAAGTAAATACGTGCGCTCGATTAATGTATGTGTGGATGTATGAATGTACTGCGTGACGTTGGGAAGTCTTCTGTTGAATCTCCTGTATCATCTATCTATCTACCTATCTATCTATCTGTCTACCTACCTACCTATCTATATATCTATCTATCTAGCTAGCTAGCTAGCTGTCTGTCTGTCTATCTAAATATCTATATCTATATACATATTTATTTGTATTTATATCTACATGGCAGCAGTAGATGAAGATACAATGTCTCAAATAACTGTACTACAGCTCGCCTGCAGTATCGAATGTCATTCGAACTGCTTAAATATGTAAAGAATAATGATACGGAGGTATTCATATGTACTAGTTGTACGTACTGACATCATGAGAGTAAAGGGTAAGCTAGGAATGAGAAACGCATTGTAGACTAAAATATGAGATACTTAATCGAATATTAAAAATTAAGTGAAAACGAAAATATTTTTAAAATGCTTATATATTTTAACTGCGAAATAAATTTCGTGTCCTTACAAAAATCCCTCATTAATCCATCCGCCCATCTATCTATCGATTCATCCGTCCTGTACCACATGTTCATATATTTTTTCTGTACATATTTGTGTGTCATATGCACTATTTCTGGTTAGCCTGTCTATGAATGTACTGAAACTGAGCGAGCGGACGGAATGCATTGAATTTTGAAGAAGTTGCAGGTAGCTACCTTGATTGACTACCAGTAATATATCAGGAATGTGCGAACATACAGAACGATACACTTTGGTCTGCCATATCGCACGATTGTGAGTTGGAAGTAAACAATGGGACGTGCCAGTTAGTCTGGACTGAGCATCAAATTCAAGTCTTGTTTCATCTATCTTGTAGCTCGATATAAAATTGTGTGTGTGTGTGTGTGTTGTGCTGCCACTGAGGAAGGAGGGGAAGATGGCTAATAATATCGACAGAGAACCGAACTGTGTAACACAATGTTGTTCCCACACCACTTTACTCTCTGGATATACCACATCATATCTTTCACGGAATGTACTGGACGTTGGCCAAACTATATAGCCTATAGCTACGAGTTGTGAGAACGATAGAGACAGAACAGAATAGAATGAGGAAAGAAGAAAGAAGGCTTAAATCGATTAATCATTCTTGAAGCGACAGATTCGATATTTCACTGGGACCTCAGAACGGGAGGTAGTGGAGTCTGGGATGTTTCGTAACTCATGCTGGTCACCCCGTCGTCATTATTGTGTAGGTTAGCTCAGCGTCAAAGTGCCTTACTTAAGAAATACACGAATCGATCGAATCAAGAGTGGCCGAGACTTCTGTGCGAGTGCTTTGGTACATAAGCATCAGTATTTGTTGCTCGGTCCCTCTGGAGAGGAGCACACGCTTCATACGGAGACTTCTTAATTAATTTGTGTAAATATGAAATTGTATTTTGTTCGGTTTCCAATTTAAGAATAAACATTTTAGTCAAAATACTGTCTGCTGTTACAAACAAATTTATTTTACTAGTTCATTCATAAAAGTTGCCTCACCACGTAAAGCAAATGCACGCTAGGGCAGTTCGAACTCTGGACTCGCGGCTGGAATCCAGGCCAGGTCATGTATTATTTTCGCTCCTTTTTTTCATATCTTATGTAAATAGCGGCGTCCGATAGAAAAAATTATAGATGAGTCCTTCCGTATATTAATGATCTTCACACATTCCATTCAGTTACGAATCTCAAAGGATCGGAGGATTCATTCCATAATAGTCCAGTAAGTAAAATATTATTATTGTTAACTGTTAAGTTCTGAACTTAAAACTCAAAGCTTGGTTTAGCATGAAATATGCTGTCCATTTACATCCGTCGCACTGTTTGTATAAACAGGAGATGACTTATTCTAAGGCGGTTTCACAAAACATTTAAGAAATTATCTCAGTAGTTAAACTGTTTATTGCGACATAAAGTCTCCAGTCTCCTTAAAGCAAAAGAAAACAAACATATATCACGGCAACAGACGGTAAAAGATGGATTAAAGTGATGAAAATTTCCATTATTTATTGGCCGGCCATGTTTTATTGCTAATTTTGTTGATCCGTGACGTGTCAGGCGTTACTAACCACTTATTTACAGCCTTGGTTAGGAGATCCACGGACTACAGCCAAATGTTTTCTAAATCGGAATTGTGACCTCACTAAAATACAGCTGCAGGTACAGTATTTAGTGTTATAAAGAAATAAAACGACTTTGCCCTACAAGAGACAGAATAAGGGCTTTTTCGGCAAAGTGAAAATGAAGTAACTTATACGTCTGTCGGCATCACTCGAAGTGAGTCCACCGAAGTCACTTTATCCTCTTACTTATTCAAGAGGATAGCGCAAATCATGGCCCAATAAAAATTCTAGCAGCACTACAACTGTATGCAGTCACTTCAGGTAGTACGCATGTGTCTGCTCCCCCAAGTGGGCACTTCAAGCTCGGCTCTAACCCTTGCTGAAAGGTTCCAAACTGTACCTCAAGGCACGCCTGTTCCAAATGGCCAGCAGAATTAGTGACTGCCACTAAAGTTGAAGATCAAATGAACTGATGTTGTCATGAACCTTGTAAGGTAATCGAGTAGATAGAGATCACTCTTATTTAACATTAGCGTGGAACTGCTGTGAACAGGTTTAGCAAGCCAGTGTTGAACTTGATGAAGGTCAGGTTTGAGGAAGAACTGCTTCTACCCTTTCCCCCTTTCGATGACTTTACGTCACTGCGCCTCGTTTCATTTAACGACGCCGTCAGTGCCTCGTATTATATGGCGTCGAATGGTGAGATGACGATGCAATAAATAAATAATTCTAAAAAAGCTGCCGCGTTATGTTTTGTCGGGTGAAGGTCTCTGAGACAGTCCATCCCTCGTACGATTCCTATAGAGTGTGTCTGTGTCCTTGAAAGTGATCAAGTGCCACAGTAAACCTCTACAGCTACAATGAGTATGTAGACATAGTCTCAGACAAAGAAAGCAAGTAGGAGGGAAAAAGGAAGGAAGGAAAGAATAAAAGGGGCAGTGGCATATTTTGATGTACTTGTGCGAGATTAGGCTGGAATGACTGACGGATGCATAACAAAAAAACTAAGGGTAACAGCCCCCCGACAAAAGTCAGAAGCATCACCGGGTGAATAAAATTTACTATCTTGGTCCATCAAACTTAAACAATTTTAGGCATGCTGACAATTTGATGTATGCCTATAAAGGTACAGAAGTGGAAGTTTTTCCATTGAATGGGCCCATGTACTTTTCATATGTTTAATATCTCTACATGGCAAAAGCCTGATAATTTTTGTGTTTCGTTCAATATATAAACCCATGCCAAGCCGTCCAAGGTGTAAGCCTTTATTTAAGTTTTCAACATATCAGAATATGCTTAGCTGCTCTAAGCATAAGCCCATATTTAAGATATAAGCCCATATCTAGTTCTCTATTGCATAATCCCTTGCTTATAAGCCAGTGCAGATGTTCAAGATGCAAGTCTTTGCCTGGCTGTTAAATGTGTTGGTCTGCGTACAGTTTTACAGTATGCAATCCATGTAATTTGACGGCATATAAACCTGAACTGATACGGTGTATGTACTGCCAGCTGAGGTAAGGCTGCCCGTTTACATGCCTAGAGGTTGGCCTGTAGCTCTAAACATACTTGATCCCGGCACTAGAACAGGGTGGTTGGTCAACGCCGCTCCTTGGCCACCTTATTCCTGGGAAGAAACCCAGGGAGGCTGGGTGGGCTTTGAGGTCGGTCTGAACGTCCTTGCAGGACAGTTCGTTCGAATTTGTTACCTGCAACATTTGCTTTCCTCTTACACGCAGTTTTTCTTGTGTTTGGGTCACATGCTTCTGGTCTACTTTGTTCGCTGCTTAAACCTGAAGAAACGAACTCTGTCCTTTCCAGTTCTTATTGATCCGTATCTGGTACAACGACACACAAGACGATAGCACATACACATGTATTCTACATGATAATATCTAACTGCAGGAATGTCTGCACAGAAGTAAATGTATCCCCAGGGAATTCCACTCCTCGTGGTTAGAGTGCAGCACAGACCTCACATGGATCGAAATGGCTTGTATTTCTGTTTTGCAAATAAGCTTGCGTTCCAGGAACGTATTCCAGGAACACAAGTGCCCAGCTTATGGTGTTACTTTTATACGGGTGTCGTAGTTAATATACACATCAGCTATCTTGTAGTCTTTCCAGCTCAAAGCGGAAACCACTGATACTGTCGAGAATAATGTATTGTGTTACATAATGCTAACTGCATGTTAGAACAAGCGATAGATAACCTCCTTCAGCTCCCATATTCATATCTGGTGGAAAAAAAATATTTGAACCTATTTGAAGGTCATGTCTATAAATTGCCGACAGTGCTCGCCTGATGACTTAAGTTCCTCCTGTGTATGAGGGTTGTTCTTATATGCCTTGTATCTTAAACTTCCCTTCCGACAGCAACATGATGTCAAATCAGACGAAAGTGCAAGCAAGAACGACGACTAATTACTTCCTCAAAATTTTTTCATTTCGTCGACCGTTGAAATATGGAAAAATGGGCACAGCTGTTCCACTGGCCACTGTTGCCTCATCATCAGAAATACCCGCACGAAGTATGAGCATATTTTACACAGCTGAAAGATTTCTCCAGAAGTGAGTTTAAAGTGTGCAAGTGGTAGCAAATTCTCAAGGCTTTTACATTGTTTGCAAAGTGAGTAGTGTAATTGGTAACTGCCTATATTTCAGAGAGCTATTCGTTAATATCTTTCTGTGTGTTTATGCATACAATAACTGTAACAACAATACACGTGACAAAAGGATGCTCCTTAACTGTACCAGTTCATACCGTTACAAATTTTCGCCAGCCAAACCATGTTCATATGATCAGCCAGCGCATATTTGCTCCACATTTGCATAAACCCGCCCCATAGGAACGGGAAAGAAACTCCAGTGGCCATTTAACTGGTTTTCTTGACTCTTATTCGAAGAACAAATTGCACATTATTTTCATTAATTTGTTACAGAAGAACTACAGAATTTCCTACCAGCTATTAATACATTCAAGTCGTGTAAGCCAGAATTTAGACGCACCATGTATTCACCAGACGAAAAGTTTATTTCTGCTTTCGAGTTCGCAATGTTTGATGCAAACATGTTTTTGCATTCATTAAATTAAATTAAATTAGAAACATTAAAAAACGTACGCCACAATTTCAATGGAAAATCCACTTCTTGCACTTCAGTCTCCTACTTCTGCTTAAATCGTCCTACCACTTCCGTGCACGACTGCCGTAACCAATTTGTTTCATTCTTAAATGTTTTCCCCATACATTCTGCCTCTATCTTCTACTCTTTCACAATCAGAAACGTTTCAGGTCTTGATAAAACATAAGCTACCTTCTTCCAGTTGTTTCTCCATCACCAATCATCCACGTTTCTCAGGAAGGAAAACCAAACATTTTTCTTCTCAAGAAATTTCAAAACCAGGAGCATCAAGGGTAAAGAGCTTCATCCATGGAGAGGGTCTTATTGCTTACCAGAACACCCAGTAGAAATAAAGGAGAAAGAACCAGACCTATGACGAATGATTAAATGAATTCGACTATCTCTGATCAAAGTGATACAGACGACTGTTGTCAGGAATGTAAGGAGTGTTTCTGTCTTACAAAATAAGAATACAGTTGGATTAAAGAGTCAGGCCCTTAAACGTAGTTGCATGGAAAGGGTAAAATTTGTATCCACAGCCTGCACTGGTTGTGAAAGTTATACAAGGTCGAAAAATTATGACGATATAAGAAAATCAAATTGCACTAAGAAGGAGCCTCAAAGTGATTCAGAGAACTAATTATTTCATTGATTTTAATTTTATTCATAACATTTGTGTTATTTGGTACTTATTTTTGAACGTGGCATCTTTTACCACACAACTATCAGAGAATCCGTCTTGCATACCTTCATAGTATCTATTAATGCGAAAAAGCGGGGTTAAATTTTATATAAAGGGACTAAATGTTTTATAATAGAAACTCTACTATATTTATTACATACTCAAAAACGTTTGATGTTATTTTTGTTTGTAAAAATCAGTTCGAATAGACGTGAGGCGCCATTGTCTATTTTACCCCATTTTCTGTATGGACTGTTGCACCGTCTTGACGGTAGAACTCATATTCTTCCCCCCTTCACATAAAGTTTCAAGAAGTAACGTAAAATGAGTTTGTAACTAACACAGTTCACCACCGCACACTGCTTCACAGAATCTCTAACAGAACGTTCCCACACAGCACAATCTGTTTCTCACAGTCAAACACAGATATTACTTCCTATAGCTTAATCTTGTAGCTGCATGTACAGACGACTTCGACACGTCGATTCGCTGTGTTACCACAGAGAATCGGCGTGTCAAAGTCGTCTGCACATTTTTGCGGAGACGTTGCCAATCGCGCTCAAACGTGGTTGAATATTTCTTCTGTGCGAGCGACGTCGGGTTTGCTGTACCTTCTTCGTTTACACGGAACGTGTTACTCGAAATTTGGTCACCGATAGATATATATATTGCTGGTTTCGACGAACTTAATCACCAGGAAACAACCATCTAATTTTCCCTTGACATTATTGTAGAACTTATTCGTTTTGTAATTTCCAAACCAGATCCTCTGTATGACACTGTACTGCATATTTACAAAAAACGAATAATTGAAACCTGTTTTGCATTGTACTCTACTGTACTGTACATGTATTCACAAACCAGAAGGAAGCACCCACATGTTACCCGCAGCACGTACAACTGGACTGCGTGACTGCTGTTACGTAACGCACTGTAGTGACGTGTGACGTAATAGCGCTCTGCCTATGAGTCAGGCAGCGCTCGACCAAGTTGCATTGTGATGATTGCCGTTTATTCCCTGTATTTGGAAGATTTGGTTTTATATTTCGAGATAAGAAACAGTTTTATTCGCTGACCTCCGTGCTCTTCCTCAGTCTTGGCCAAAATATGAATTTTAGCTTCATCGAAGGCTCTACAGCACCCTTGAAAATTAGTTTTCATTCCTGATCGCATTACATTGCGTTTGAATTTGGAGAATCTTACTGACATTACAGTAATTCATATCAAAATAAAGGAGAGATATTGCCACTCGACACAGCTATCATGTTAAAAGATAAGTTGGCTCAAGGTTTGAGCTTGCCATGGAAGTCACATTCAGGCCAAACGAAAAAAAAAAACATTAAGATATACAGCCAATGTACAGTTATGACAAGGTCTTTAATATTTCCTGTACTATTCACTGCTCTTCCTTTTGGTTCATGACAGCAGAAAGCTTAAACTACGAACCATCTTCTCTTTCAATAGACTGTGGCAATAGACGTACCCTCTTGTTGATTTGATGAATTATGCACAACAGGACGTCCCAGAACGTATTTAACTTACGCCTCACAAATTAAGACCTGTGCATTGTATTTCCTCTGTTATAAAATAAACAAGGTTGGGGTGTTTAGAACAATAGAACATGGGTGGAAGAGGATTATCAAACAAAACCTCGTTACGAAAAAGGCACCAGCAGAGACGGCTTTGTGTTTAATATTTGTAGATGTAACAAGTGTATTAAAATTAATATTGCCGTCTTTCCCCATGTGAAACCGTACGGTTTGGTAGATACCAACGTTCTGGAAGGACCCGCCTTATTATTTACATTGAAGATGGAGGCAGCATCTCCCTTCGAACCACCGGTACTTATTTACCAAATTACGCGGCATCACCTTCCACAAGATCATGATTTATAATAATTGCGGCGACAGCTTCATATCAGAATATTATGAATGATTTCAGAGGAACGTCAATCGAATGACGTGTCCGGTGGCGGGCTGCTATCAATTCATATACTTTGTTTTTCATAAGAAAAAGTGTTTTTAATGGTAAGGTGAATAAAACAGCACGAACGGAAAACACCAGCTGTAATGCTTCTGTAGTAGAATGTCTACACTACGGGTCGGACTATCTAGGGATCAGGGTTCGATTCCCGGTAGGAAAAACGGATTCTAATCTTTTCCACAACGTCCCAACCGCCTCACGGACAAAGGCAGTCTTTAACCTCTATACTCTTCGCTTATAACAGGGGAGCGAACTCCAGAACTGTACCTACACTCACCGTGTGCCGTTAGGACATATATATTGACATTTATGCCTCTAAGAGAAAGATCTTGCTCAGTACCAAATCATTACAGCACTGTGGGAGGAAAATACAGCTGGAGTCCGGCACTGTGAAACGCTGGAGTTTCTGCTACGTGTCTCCATATGCGTGAGAATTCATTTCCTCCAAGCAAATGCATTTGGGGCATTGTGGCATTGTGATACATTAGAAAGCAAACGCACATCTCTGTTCTCTTCCTCAAAGCAAATGCTTGCCATTTTCCGACAAGTTATTATTCCGTAATTGTAATGGAATATTAGTATTCTGAACTGGAAAAATATCACTCAACATCTTACGTCCACTCACAACATTAAGTGATAAGTAGAACACATATGTTTTTGTAATCAAACGCTCCATGTTACGGTCTAGATATCGACCGTCATCACGCTAAAATACACAGTCATTAAAAAGCAGGTTAAGCCGCAATATACAGTACATCATTGTGTTTATGTTTCGTGGGAATCCATACATTGAAAATTATTTTTACTTTAAAGGAACGTTTTAAAATATATGTAAAATTTGTACATGGTGGGTAGTAACTAGATGGTTAATACAGGTTTATTGTTTGTTACACTTTTTTATACGAGGGTGAGTCAAATGACAACCTTAAATATGTTTCATCTCGTAATTTATTGAACACAAAAGGTACACAATGACTTCATTTTTCTATGTAGTATCCTACTGCCACCTGTCGGCCACTCTTCAAACCACGAGCATCATTGTTGAAACTTACAAGACAATCGAGCTGTGGTTCGAAATTTTATAGCACTTTTAAGATTTTCATTTGACTCTCCCTCGTACATTATGGCAGTAACATTTTGTATTATTATAGCAGATCGTTTTATTTTTTAATTGTCCTTATCGCATAAGTTTGTTGGTTTCTCGGTTTTATTTCAATGCTATTCCTCTACAGAAGTTTAGTTATAAGGTACTGACTAAATATTTAGACTAAAGGTTTCCACCATCATGATCTCTGAGCTTGGGCTGTACACTAGTTTACGTTGCACCAGCGATCCTAAGCCTCTGTCAAGTTTCATTACCCTATTGTCCAGTTATTGAGGAGCGGAATGGAGTTTGATTATGGAACAAACCACAGTAATACAGTTTCCGTGACACAACGACAAGCATTCGCAATTTGGTTGCACCGCTGTTTCATGAAAACTCTTGTCCGACATCGAGCGAAGGTCTTCTCATGTCGAAGTACAATCAACTGCAGAACTTGCGTATATTAGAAAAATCATACTATTTCTCGGAATAGAGCAGTATGAGAATTTTACGTCATTTTTTAATATGACCTGCAACTTAAATTAGCTGGTAGTTCATCAGTAACACATGCATCGAGAGACATTCGGCATTGACACAGGCAGGACAGGCGACTGTCTTATTTGCTCCAAGTGAATTCCAGGGTAGTTACAACGAAATCGATCCTGTCCATTCTTTTCTTGTATATTCAGATTCCACATTTCTGATTATGACCACATCGCAAAAAATAAGTTCCCACATATCGTATGTGGGTGATAAGCGTCCATGGATGACTGTTCTCGCAGTCTGCGAATGAACTGATTGAGGAATGTATCATTAGCGGCATCATAGATATTAAAAAAAAAGAAAAGAAAGGCATTTGATATGTTAAGGAAAATTGTTAAAATTATCAACAGTGTGCTGGTCACAACGAACTTTTTCATTGTGATTGACGTGCTATTATAGGGAATCTTCGAATAAATAAAAAGTTAGAATCCAGAGGCCCTTCAGGAGCCGGTTGTTTCGCAGTCACAACACTGCCACTGTCGATACTGAACATGCTGCAATAAATAAGAAAGAAAATTACAGTAACTGATAGTAAAGTATAACATAGTATAGTATAGTATAGTACAATATACATTACAGTACAGTGCAGTGCGTGTATATCTTACAATATACTACTTGGATACGTCTTTGGGCTAAGGAGGATTGCTTTGAAATGTGTATGCTGTCCCGTATAACAGGCATCTGGAAGTAGCCTAAAGACGAATTTACTGCTAAGTATAACAGCGTCTGTGTAGTCAGCAACAGACAGTTTGAAATTGCAATTTTATTGATCATACACACTACATACTGTACATGAACAGTTCCGGGAACACAAATACTTTATTTGAAATAGTATAATAAAGGTGACAGAATAATGTTATACGTTCAAAGCCCCTGAAGTTTTTCGCGTGCTATGAACATCTTTCATCAGATGCTGACATCGCGATATTATCTTGCCGTCCATCCCAAAGAGTACAAGATACTCTCTCTTCTTCCTAGTCTTCTACTAAACTCTTCAAGGATTTCTGATCTACAACATGCTACACAGCCAGTCCATCTCGTCCTTCTTGATAAAAGCAGATTAACAACCGTCAAAACACAACTTCATAAAAATAAAAATTTAGCCAGCTAAAAGTTTGGACCTTTCAGAGGTCATCTTCAGGCTAATATTTAAAAATATTATGAAGTACACAGATTATGTGCGGAAAGGAGATATCGCTTCTTAAAGGTTTTGTTTACAAGTCTGGTCTTTACGTATGATTAATTCCTAGGTTAAAATTGAAGATAAAAACTACAAGATTAAAATTAAAATTGATATCAAATAGTGAAAGCAGTTATTAAAATCTTCAGTTTTTTAAAATTAGCTGTTGTTGGTAGTGGAAGTTTGCTTGTAGATGTCATGTGGTTTCATTTTGGGTGTTTCGACCTTCAGGTTCATCGTGTCACTCTACAGAGTAATTCCTGTTCCCATCGTAGTGCTTGCGTGCACATAACCTGTATACTTCCTAATATGTTCAATTATCAGCCTGAAGATGTACCCTACAGGGTCGAAACATGTACCTGGTTAACGTATTAATTTTATAAGGTTGTGTTTTTTATGTTTGTAAGTCCGGTTTTATATATTCGCCAGCACAATTGGATGCATAAAGTCAAGATCTTCCTTCTTGATTTGATCTGTCTAACGCGTGACGTCACTTTAAATTTGAAAGAGAACTACTTGGGCACATTTATTGAACATTAAATTATGTTTTATCCTCCATGCAGAAAGTCTGACATATAAAATCAGGTATTGTGTTCTGAATCATATTTGACTTGACCATATCGCCGTCTTCCCTACATTACCTCATACACCACAGTGCGTTCTGAGTGTCACTGTTGCAACGTTTAAAATTTTTATGTTTCATTTTTAGCGATCTCATTTGTTCTGGTAAGGGAAACACACTCATAAAAAAGCATGAATTAATACTTCTGTACAAACCGCTATCTACCCTATTAAAGTGATATTTGTTTTGGTGGGACATTTGGGAATAAAACAGTCTCATCATGCACGGTATGCTGCACATCAAACGTGCATTAACATTTCATTTGAACGTGAGGACTGTGGGCATGATACGTGAATTTATGGAATTCTTTGTTTCCGCGCAAGCGCAGTTCCTTCTTCTAGTTTTACTAGGCATTTTCGCGTGAAGTATCTCTTCCCTGACCACAGCGACTTGACAGGCGCTAGACACTTTTGGTACCTCATCATATAAACATGGACAGCGATGGCGATTACCTTAAATTTTCTTCCTTCTTTCTAAACGTTTATTTTTCTAATCAGTTAGCTTCCCTTGTTCAAAAAGACGCTATAGGAGTTTCCGTGCAAGTTTAGAGACGAAAGCTTCATGTGGAGATCACGTCTGTGTGTCTTTCCTGTCATCCAGCCGTATGTGATCCAGTTTCACCTATTAAGACGTTGAATGGTTTATTTTAAATTTGGAGATGCATATTTTTACTTTAACAGATATGGTAATTCTAATTCTCAACCACAGTGATTCATAATAACACACCTTTTACATACCATATGTAATGGGCTTTTACATACATCTCTCAACATATTCAGAGATTCCGAGCTAACTCATTACATGAAACGTCCATTAAAATTGTATAGGCCGTTACGAATTTCAAACACTTGAATCCAAAATAAAGGGGATAAAGCCTAACGCCAAAAAACGGAATCTACCTATACTTCGTGGATCCGTTTACATATTTTCTTTAAATTCTATATTGGAGACTTTCGCGTTGGGTTACTGGAAACTGGATTTTTAGGGAAACTGCTTTAAAATACAGCATATTTTAAACAAATTTTTTAAATGGGAATTTCTCGTTATCTCCTTAATTATTTCATAGATTTATTACATTTCGTATTTTCGACTCTACTAAAATTGGCTTGCCATTTCCTATTTTCAGCCATAGTCATTCACTTTTTTTTTTTTTGCTTGAGGCCGTAAATGGGTTTTACCTGGTAGCCCACAAAATTTCTCTTGATATTTTGTGATATCCTGATATGGGAATTCTCACTAATTTTCAGTGGAATATTTATATTTCAACTACGTTCAATGAACTTCAAATAATATTTTTTAAGTGAGGCATCCCTGTTGTGTTTTATGTGATCAATATATATATAGTGTAAAATTATAAAATTTTATAGTCACACACATCTCTCAATTTATTAGAAGTATTAGTTGAAATATCACATCTGAATTTTATCTTTTATCTTAATGATATATTTTGTGCAGAATCACCACAATATTTTAACTATTTGTAATGTGAAATCTCTCGTAACGTCCAAAGCACCAACAATTGTACATACCAACCACTCGTACGACTAGCCTGATGATGGCTCTGTATACGAGCCGAAACATGTAGCTAGAAATATAAACAATACTTCTAATAAACTGAGAGTTATGTATGACTATATAATTTTATAATTTTACACTACATACATTTTTCAAATAATATATTTAAAAATTTTAAGTACTACGTTTTACAGTACACAATGAGATTTAGTTCCAGGTTATTTTCTAAACAGAAGAAATAAGAAATGAAGATTTCAGGAACAGGTCATACACTAACGCATTGAAATTCTATAGTTACTTAAAGGCAAAATTTTCCCTGCGCTTAATTAAGCACTACTTGTTGAAGACACACTGAACAGTGACGGCAGCGCTCAACGCTTGTTCAGTTTCGGAACTAGCTGGAGGCAAATTTAGCTCCAAGCCCCGGAAAATTTACCCTCACGCAAAGTGCATATCTAATAGGAGGTTGGATATTTGGTATATGAAATTTACTATGGCCATAGACAACATCCACGTCCTTGATGCGACGTTATTTGCACTACAACACCAGCAATTAGCAACATGGAAAATTTGCCAAAGTAAAGATATGCTTAAGTGTGTGAAGGAATGAATCTTTTTTATTCACGATTGCACAGTCATTACAAAGCATAACGTAGAATTGTGCCTGTACCAAACAAGTAGCCTGTGTTGTACGTAATCGTAACCTCGGCACCATATGCAAGTTGAAGACTTCTACTTGAATTCTGTCATCGTTAAATTGTAAGAAGAGCTTCAGATAGTCGTGACGGGAGATTCGGCGGAACACAAGGAGGTCTGAGTGTAGTGGCGAGGTTCTGACCTCACGGTAACCGAACCCGTTCTAAAGGCTCGCACCCAATCATTGCAACAGCTGAGATTTATATGCTCCTTTAAAGATTTTAAAAATCCTCATGAAAGATGATATAACCATAGGTGAACCAAAAAGTTTTATGTCGATAAAAACAGTTCGTAATCGGTAAATAATTATCCTAAACATGAAGAAGTGAAGTGTCTTAGGCCATTCGCCGGTCTAAGTCGATTCTTTTCTATTTTCAACTATAAGTTTCACTATATTTCAGATGTTCAAAACCTCTTGTGTACTGGTGACCAGTCGTGACTTCGTTCTCAACGCAACAGTTCTGTATCAGTCCTTAAGGAATACTGTCCCGGTGACCAAAAGAAGAAAGAAAACAGCAGGGCTTATAGCACTATGGGAAAGGGAAAGGTGCATACAGGATTTGGCGCGGGGGGGGGAGTAAGAACCTGGGAAATTGGGTCACTTGGAATATCCAGGTGCAGATAAATTACTAAAATTATCTGAGGGCGTGGAATGGATTGATTTGGTTTAGAACAGGACCTCTTGCAACCGCGATAAGAAACTTTTTGTCTCCATAAAAATTGGGGAATTTCCTAACTGAGGAATTGTTAGCTTCTGAAGTAGGACCGTGTTCGATAGAGTTTATTAAGTAATAAGCAAAATTCTTATTTGTACATTTTTACATGTATAACTAAGAACACCCTGAAGTGTCAATGCATACAATTTTTGCTGTTTTATTCACGTGTGTACCTCGTAAGTGGACCGAATTTTCCCGCCAATGATGAACACATATATTGTCGAAAAATATTTTGTAAGCTTTGTGTTTTAATCTCAGAGATACACTTAAAAATAAATGTTCTTTTGTGGTTTAATATATTTCACCAATAGGAACGTCCCAAACGGCACGGACTGAAAGCTGAATATGGAAGTTGCGTAATTCATAGTAAAAGACGTAAATTATTAAGAACCAAATTAATATTGTATACATTAGAACAACCCAATCCACTTCATGATGGCATCGGTTAATATTTTGTAGGGAAAATGGCTATTTATTGTAATAATCTCAAGGAACACAAATATAGCTGTTATAAGGGAGTTGTTCAGTGTTTCTAAACGTTATATCATGTAGTAGTCACCGAACTTTGCAGGGTTAAGCAAGTTTTAGATGTACTTAAGTCGAGAATATTTCTGCCTTCTGGAATACTTAAGGCACCAAAAGCACTTCAGTTCCAATTTGAATCTCTTTCATGTTGTTAGTACTGTGTAGATTTACATTATGCTGCAGAAGTTTAGGAGATATCTGCAGTCTGTTTGTCAAGGAATATTACTACTCACGAGTTGCATTGTCAAAGCGGATCATTATTTGCTCATGATGTTCTTCACAGGAAAGGCTGCTATAGTGATATTTGGCAGTTGGGCAATTATTGTCTCGACCACGACATCAGTTACCCTGACTGAGGTTGGTTGTTCATATTTTAAGTCATGCACGGCGAAACAATGAAACAGTGCCTTGTTTAGGCCACGGCTGCTTTTTTTCAAATTCGTTCTGATTCATCATACTGTCTTGGATGTAGAGGGTCTAGCTAAAATGCTTTGAAAACTTCAAGATTGAGTTCTTACGTTCGAAATAAATAAATATATATATATATATATACATCCGTAAATGAGTGGTTGGTGGGTTAATTTGAAAGATGGCCTTCAACAATACATACCTTAACTGTTTACTTGCAACTGACGTCATACATTCTTTTACAGCACACTTTTCCAAATTTAACAAATGTTGAAGAATTCCTGTTGTTTATCAAGTGACAATTCATAATAAGTGCTGCAAATATCCTCCACCTGAATAATCAATGGACGCAATAATGCCTCTGATTATGGACTGTCGCACATTTTAAAAGGTCCAGGAGCGGTTAGGAATGGTTTGGCTGGCATCAAATTGCGTTGGAGTAGTGTCTGTTCGTTTTCAGTTGGAGCTGAATACATTACGGGGGCGTAATTGTCCCCACACATAAAAATATAAATCACGGGTCTCCAACCTGCGACCCGCGGGGCGCACGTGGTTATATTTGTAAATTATATAAATATAATAAATAAAATTCATAACGCTTCAGACGGTAGGTAAACACTTTTTTTTTTGCACACGCTGCCCGCTAACCAGCCCACAATAACGGCTACGGCCCTTTGCCGTAAAAAGCTCGAATGCCCACAATCTAAACGATACAGGACAAATGTTGTTGGGCAATACCTCGAGAAGAAAGTGTTGGGCGACGTATATAGATATGAGCTTTATTCCTTGTTTTGGTACGGGAGAATCACTCCTGAAATTTGTCCAAGTACTTTTAGGCACCTCCTGTCTAGTCTGAGATGGCGAAGACATCTTAAAATAAACAAAACAATTAATAATATCCGAAACGTCGTCATTACAACGTACACACTCGAGTAGCTTTCTCAGAGATATAGAACACAGAGTGTTTGTTTTCTTTGTACCTGTACGGCTGATAGATAACTATGCATGCAGCTCGAACAATGGGGAATGTATTTTCATGAGCACGAAATTTCTTTGTGTGCAGAGGTTTAGCACAGTAGGGCCTGTGCGCTCGGCGCTGCTACGTTACTTATCACGAGGGACGATATAAAGATGTTCGTGCAGCAGATTGCTCTGGACCGGGATTTCCTACCCCCCTCTCGCCCTCGAACACACACACACACACACACACACACACACATGCGCGAGGGCGATAACGGAATCACGTACTCTCCACGCCAACTCATCTTTCAAAACACAAAAACGAAAATTCACCCAAGCCGCCAGCTAGCCTTACTACCGCTGCGTTGTGAACTTCATAAATTTTATAGCAAATGGCCGACTACATCAGGCTGTTCGAACCGTTACTGGCGAAACCCACATGAGGACCACAGCTGAGAGAAAAGACCAGGGCGCGGAGTAAAGCATTGTTGTCAGAGACGTGAATTATCGGCCTTGGTCACTAGCTCCTTGCTACCATCTGTTCTTGAAGAAAGGAATTAATTGGATTTAGGTTTGGTATGAACAGGCTTTTGAAAATGATGCATGTCTCTCTGGACACAACGCGACAAATTTTTCATTAAAGAAGTATGGCTCGGACAAAGTACTGAAAATTGTTAATAATGGCTTCGAATGGTTTTAACTGAAATACCTTATAAAACCTATCAAATATGCTACATATGCATCATGCTATTTGGGCCATATGCGCGTTATAGATTACCAGTCAGCACTTCGCCCTCACATTGGGACCCATACATACAACGTGTAACACGAATTCAGGTGCTTATTTTCGTACATGTCAACTTAATTTTCAAATGTAGTCCTGTCGTATTTGTGACTATACACATTCATTGGCGAATAAAAAGAGTAGCCATATTACTAAGTAATACAACCACAATTAAAAATGCATTTATTTTTGCACCTCAACTACACGTTTCGGCCTTCTCGGTAACCTTCAGGGATTAAATTTAATACTACAGGAGGGTCCTCAATAACAATACGTAGTTTTATTCAATTACAATAAATTAGCTAACAAATATGCAAGATATCCTGATGTAAACAAAAACAATAAAGCAATAAAAAAAACTCTTTACATAAATTAATGTTAAAATAAATGCCAGTTAAAACTGATAAATGTGTACAAACATTATTATTATGGCTATCCTTTTAATTAGTCGCACTGTGCGTAGAGTTGATATGTTGCATATACTTACATTTTGAGCCCACCTAACTGGGGAGTGGGGAGTAGGGGGTGGGAGCCTCTTATGGCCCAAAGGCATCGCCAAATACAGGCTGACGCTGATGTATGCTGAAGAATCCCTGCACTTCACAGCGGCATAGAATTTGCGAGGCATCCCATCAACGGAATTAAAGGTATTCGGGTATGGTTAACGAAAACTTCGATTTCCTGTACGATCTCTTCCTATATATATATATATATATATATATATATATATATATACACGCATGCATTATAATATATACATACATATAGACACATAGAAATATATATGTATACATAACATATATACGTGCATTCATACATACTACTTTCTTTCGTACGTACATACATACATACATACATACACACTCATACATATCTATGTGTGTGTATATATGCCTGTGTTCATATACATATACACCCACATGTATGTTACACATAACTGAACACAGAACACTATCTGTAATATCATCATCATCATCATCATCCATCACCAGTTAGGCCTCGATAGACCTGTTTCGGCCTCGTCTAATAGTCTCTTTAAAGGTCTTCCAAGTCATCTTTGTTACTTTGTGCCATAATTTCACATTGTTTTTGGCTTTTCACATTGAGGCTTGAAAGTAATACTTAATTCCCTAGGACGGCTTACTTGCCTACCGCTAGGTAGCCCAGTGGTGCGGTTGCCAACTTTTAGCCTCTGGACAGCATTTCCTCTGCGAATGATGGAGCAGTTATAGCGCTGTGACCCGGTCTCCAGAGCCTCGTTATTTAGAGCAGGTTGCACCACGGGCAATGAAGATGGGGTTGGGTAGGAGAGGTTACTGAATGCACTGCACTACCCTTGAAACCCGATATCTGTAATGATCAACAACAATTCATTTCTATCAAATTTATAAATTCTAACTCAGAAAAATGTATTTAAAATTCATTTACATTGTTGTGTTGCTTGTAACTGCATTTGGTAAAGGTAAAGCCATCTCTGTACAGGCCTGTAACAGGCCCTGAGGGTCCAGGAGGTAAGGAACCCAGATTTCGAGACAGTCGGCACATTAAGGTGGAAAGGTTGTCAGCCTGTGCACCGGGCGCCTGTAACCTCCCAGAAAACATTCCTGACACTGATTTATGTTAGTGGTTGATTCGACCCCAGGGCTCTAGTGCGACTGGAAGAATTATATCATTGAAAATTCCAATCGAACCCGTGACCTTCCGGCTAGTAGCTCAGTCTCAACCAACTACGCCACAACCTGCATTAGGGTTTTTTTTCGTTTGTTTCACTTATTCTTGTACTGTATCATTGTCCTTGAGAAACTTGCGGTATTGAATGTTATTCCTAAAAATATCCGAGAGTTTCGGAAGATGTAGGATGGGTTAGTAATAAATGCATTTGAGACTTTTAAATACATACTGTAACCAGTCAGTGTCCGTAGTTCAGTTCTCAGGCTGGGCTTCAAGTAGATGAGAATCTAAACTGCTTATCTGGCTCTTAACCAATTTAAATTAAATTAAATTGCGCTATTCAAAGTCCGGAATGCGCGGAAAGATTTAGCAGTTTAAACCTCTAATTGCTGCCCGTATATAAGCCTCTTACGTCAATTGAATGGGTACAGGTCTGACATACCTCATTTCCGTCAATGGCTTAAGATTTCTTCCTTGTATAGCGACAGGTAAGTGCTACTTTTTTCGAAAAGATATTTTCGGATGGGCTTGCTGCCAGGGGCCGTTTTCTTGACCAAGAGACATTCCAGAACTCGGAATGTAATGTTGGATTTCACGAAGAGGAGAAGGATCGAAACAAAGGAAGCAATGCAGCATTCATCTGAGGAGTCTACATGATTGCGTGTGAGACAACAATTAACATGAGGTGTGTGATAAATTTATAACGACCACTAACCCAAGCGGCTCCTCTCCCTCCGTATATTCCTTGGGATGGATTTATGTTCACCGATGCGCATACGAAGTATTGTAACCAAGAGTTGGCAGCTTAAGGCGGTCACTTACATTAACCTGTTGGCCAGGTTATGTGAAAAACTAGAGTAGCCTCTATGGTATGCACAAATACATTAGAGAGCAAGTGAAGTTGTTTCTGTTCACTTCCTAAAGGCTTATGGGAAAAGGTGACACTGGTCAATAGGTGGGGGTTAGGAGGCAGCATCACGTACCGCGACTTTAGCTCCCCGTACCATTAAATTGGAAATTTTTTGGTCTCCAGATTCTGTTTGGCCCTTTGAAGAAAAGAAAAATTTCTTGTCACTATCTGAAATCTAATAATAATGTTTCGGTTTTCCAGCCCACAGCGTATACAGTGAGACATCCGGGCCCAGAATTAATGAATATAACATAAACCTTACCAAAGAGAGAATTAGAGAAAATCACAAAACGATATTTCAGGTGAATGCAGAATAACTAACAGCAAAACTGGTAGCTGGGGCACATCGTCTGATTTTCATCGCTAACTTAAAGTAGTAACCATAAACCAAAATTTCAGTGCATCGTATGGACACTGAATAGCTCAGTAGTCGTAAATCTTATTCCTTCCGCTTTAAATCAAGGCCGGAAAGTCGACTTCACTGGAGGATCACCTTGGTTTCCCCCAGCCCGAGGGTAGTGTGGGGCTAGATTGTTTATAGGCTACTAACTTTTCCTGCTGTGCATTAAGTCAGTGTTTATAAACCATTACGTTTATTGTTTTCCGGTTTGTAGCCCGGTTAAAACTTACAAATATCCCTGACGAATCTGTTGCCTCCATCTTCATTGTAGTAGTACACAGAATATAGAGGCAGGAGGTTTCTCCGAAACGATGATGTGTTTATAGCAGACTAATCGGCAGGTGCCCGATAACACAGCAAGCGCCATATTTGCTGCCGCCAGAAAACCAAAACTTCATAACCCTTCTTCAGGTGTTGTTTAGTTGGACAAATATGTGTACTTTACCATTTTATTATACATAGGTTTATTAATATAAACGTGTAAGTCTTCTACATTATAACGCGTTGAGTCCAGGACGATAGTTCGACTGGGTTGTGTTGTTCTGTCGTGCAGGGCTGCTGTGTGGAAATTGTGCAGGAACCCTTCCAGAAATTGCCTGTGCGGATGCCAGTTGATGCCGAGTTACTGGACTAGACTGGCAGAGTAGAAGAAACGGTCAACTGGCGTGTTGTGGAGCGCTAGAGGTTTGAGGGAGAAATAGTGGCCAGTAGTGAAAAAGTCACTCAGTAGAAAGAACAATGACGATGTCGGCCGTGACATGATTGTTCGACAAGGGCATTTGGTGATTACTTTCGATATCTAAATTGTGAGTTTAAGTTTGGCGAAGTGATAAGGTTGGATTGCGACTAAACTTCAAGTGGTGCAGCAATTATTGCACTCCTTTCTGTTTTCTGAAACACTGCATAACGTCGCCTGCAACAACTTTGGATTCCACGAGCTAAGCCAAGCAGCCCCAGACGAAGGAATGTCACGTTTTACGTCAGCACCTTCCCTTGCAGCATCTCTGAGTTTAGGCGCAATCGAACCGACTAGTTAGGTCCGGTTTAACCGTCTTCCTTGTGTTGTATAACAGGTAGAAACTAAAACTCTAGCCTCATCTTAAATCCATGTGTTGTAATTTGTAAACAGCTCTTTCATTTTTAATATTATATAACGTCGAAGATGATTTGTACAGATTATATCACAGTGGAAGTACAATAGCAACAATTTGAATTGTTTCACAGTACATACTTGAAGCGAAAATCATTTGTCATTGCTGGTTTAAGTAAATGAAGACAGTATACAAGCCAGATATTAATGTCAATTCTAGACAACAAGGAACAGAATCAGAATATTGCTGGACGTAACTGTTTGACAATAATTACTTGAAAACCCGAGATTGGTTCAACATTTATGGTAGATGAATAAATTACAAAACTAGTTGCATGATGGGGGTGCAGGCTAATAACATACGGGTTCTCTATAATAGAAACCTTGAAGTTTTCCTCAGGTTGAGGAAAATTCCCAGACGTAGAGTGTACATACTTCCGTTGCGGGGTGTTATTGCATTGGCCAAACCACATCATTGTTGTTGGGACATATTTGTTCTGGAGATTTTTAATACAAATCAGGGTTGTTGTATAAATGGTCATACTTCGTGAAGAGAAAGTTAAAAATTCGCGTGTTGCACGCTGTATGATGACTTTCGGGGTCTCGAAATCTAGTAATGACTGTAAGTACGACCATGTTTGACTCTGAAATTCAGAACTTTTAAGCGATTTCGAAAATTAACAAAAGTGACTATTAGCTTCGCCATGTCTGTCTGTCCGTCCGTCCGTCCGTCCGCCTGAACAACTCGGCTCCACAGGACGGATTTTCATGAAATTTGATCTTTGAGTATTTTTGTAAAATCTGTTGAGAAACTTCAAGTTTCGTTAAAATGTCACGAATAACGTGTACTTTCCATGAACATTTTATTTCCATTTTACTTTCAATAGCTCTCTCTCCTGCAAGGTCGTGCCGTTTATGAGATGATGTGGAAAGCTATGGTACAGCCACACAGGCCATAGATGGCAAAATAATACGACACATGCTCCTTGCGTGCTGGATAACTAAGGCTACAGACACACACTCAGAATATGTAATACTTATAGCTTTTCCACTGCAACAATGGTTTCGACAACGCGCCTCAATGTTACGTTTATTTGCACATTGCCTCTCTGCTCCACACAGTCTGGTTATGATGCTTTATGATTATCACAATCAACAGCGATTATTTCTCTGCACGGATTTCACAAACCGGTTTTTCAAATGGAAAGACGAGGGTTTTTCTGTGAGGTGCGTTTTGAATCTTTAAGTGAATAAGAAATTTTAATCTTTCCACCAGGGCTCCGTATTCACCTTGATCTTACTCCTGCTCTTGTCGCAAGGACAAGCTAAACCTCCCCGTGAATCTTCAAGAATATTCCAATCTTACTACATTCAGTGTCGTCTTATCAGATGGATAAGAGGTAACGAAGTCTAGAAATCTTCATACAACGCAAACTTTTCAGGATATTCGGAAACATTGAACATAAAACCCTTCCACTTTGTTTTAATCTGAGAGGAAACGAAATGTTTCTTTACATTCATGTTAGCTGTATTAATGTGCCGTAGCCTCACATGAGTGGCGAAAGTTTTCGATATTCTGCAGATACCGTTTCTTAACCATTTGCTCGTTTGTTGTCACTTGCCATGTTAGCTCCTGATGAGTGCACATTATATAACGTGAACTCTCCAGCGGTCATTGGTGGTTTGTTGTGGCGAGTGAGTGATTAGCTTGCAGCTAATGGAGCCGTGACATCATTAATCTTTGGCCCATTACTCACGTGGTTTTGCCCGTGAGAGCATCAGAGGAAAGCGACGAAACTCTCGGCAGATCGTTTGTGTGTGAAGAGAGTTTTATTTTATTTCTCTTTCTTGCGTCAATCGCGTTGTATTAGAGGACATTATTTAGGAACCTCTGGTAAGTAGAAGCATTAGCCAAACGGATGGCAGTTGTAATACTAATACAAGTGCATTCACATGAGCAATAAAATATTACCCTATCTGGAAATTGTGTTCATGTTTATTTATGAGATTAAATAAGCTAGCATTTTCCCCACAAACTTGCCAATAGTGGTGAATAGGGCCTTTTTATTCTTTTGGAGCTGCGGCCCAATGTGGGCTGTGGCCTCCTCATTCAGAGGTTTCCAGATCACAGATCACGCACCACATTCGGTAGGACTCCTCTGGACGAGTGATCAGCTCTTCGCAGAGACCTCTGTCTGAAAACACACAACACTCACAACAGAGAGTCATCTAAGCCCCCGGAGGAATTCGAAAGCACAATCTCAGGCGACGAGAGGCCGCAGACCTAAACCTTTGACCGCGCGGTCACTGGGACCGGCGAAATGGGCTTAATGATTAACTTCGAAGCATTATTGCTTGTTTCCTCGGTTAAAGTATTTTTTGCAACTATCTGACACCCCATCTGCAGTTTGTTTGTCCATACTAGACGTGCAGTCTCACATCGGCCGTCAGACATTGTATTTGACGGTATCACCAGTTCTTTCTTCCATTTTATTGTCAGAGGACTGAAGACTGCAGTGATTTTGGGAGAAATTTGAGCAATGGATTAACCTTCTTCAGGGAAATAAAGGGTCCCGCATTCACTTTTATTAGTTTTTAGAAATATGTTTTAATTGAACATTAGGCGGTGATGTGCAAGAACATGTGCTGGGTAATGCAAGATTTCAATCGTAAAGACTTTTTAAATATATAATCAAAAGAAATTGTAAATTGGCGACTTTATAATATACTTTAAATTCTGGAATTTCTTTTATATGTATGTCTGATAAATAATAATTTAATAATTTCATATACAAGCCTCTCAGAATTACTGAGTTCAGTCCTGGTTGAAACTAAAGTAAAGAACGGAGATCGTCACAAGGAAATAAAGGAAAAAGCACGTTTAAGAAAAAATGTATTGTTACTTTGTATTGTTACTTTGTTAAATCTTCCCAAATTCCTTCTCTGTACAGAAGCTGCAGCGAAAGTTAAGGAATATAACCTACATTCCAAGACAGAATATCCCCAATACTGCAGAAATAGACGAATATTAATCCCCGTTGAAATTAATAAGGGCCTTTTTTAGCACCTGAGTATACAGGCGTGCAAGAAACAGCAGTATAATTGTAAGAAAACCAAATTTAAGAGATAGTTAAATTCTTTGCAATGTCTTTCACCATATTGCATAACTTTTCTGGTTAGGTCTTACGTGTTTAAACTTACTTAATGCTATTCCTCTGAACAGTTTTGTGCACTTTTAAAAAACACTGGATACAACAAACTTGTGCATAAATAAAATCGTTTCCGGCTCATTGTCTTTTCGAAGAAAATAACTGAATAAAACAAACGAACTTTAGTCTACTATGGAAATATACAGATAGACATTTGGTCCCTGACAGTTTAATACGGCCCTCTCTTTTGCCTGAACCTGAAACAGAACTCTTCCACTTCATCTTAGGATGACCAATAAATGAGGAACTGTTGATTGTCTCTCAGTCCGTCCACTCTTGTCTGCGTTTCAACTGATTTGCACCTTAATAGTTACACGTATCCAGTACCCAGGCTGAATTACCAGCTGCTTCTGCTTCTGTTTGGTAGGGCCCGGGTTCATGTTTTGGCCCGGAATTTGGCAAAGTGTACAGCCCTCATAATTCCATTCGGAACACGTCAGATTGGAATCTACGGCAGTGCGCAAGCCTATTCTACCCTGATTGCATTTCTGTATCGCTTCTCGGTCCCTCCATGACAATTATGCACGACTTGCAGTTTACAGTTCCTGATTGCCTGGGGAAGAGAGCGGGGGTGCAAGATGACACAATGAGAGGTTAATAAAGTTTAATAATTTAATATAACAAAAAGAAATAAAGTTACATATATCGCTGAGCCAAACATTGAAATATTTAACACTAGTAATGTAATGTAAATACACACAACAAAAATTAACCTTCATGCCGTTGTACATTGAAACAGGTACCATTTAAAACAACCACAATCTGAGTACAACACCATGCAGGGACGCTGGCATGGTGTAACACAAGGATCGAAACGACTAGAGTTGTTTCGTGTCGTGCAGTGAGCAGGGAAATAAGCATGCAGATTCTGGAATATTTCAGACATTTCTCGCTGAGGAAGAATCTCGACGGTTTCATTACAAAATTCCGGCAAAATAGTGCAGTCGTTTAGCGACTCGCTAGGGGCTGGACGGTTCGGGAATCGAACCCCGCGGAGGCGAGATTTTCTGTACGCGTCCAGAGCGGCCCTGGGGCTCACCAAGCCTCCTATAAAATGCGCACCCGGTCTTTCCCAGGAGTAAAGCAGCCGGGGAGTGGCGTTGACCACCCACTCCATCTAGCGCCGAGGTTAAAGAAACAGTAGAGCTATACATCTACTCCCCCTCTGGGCTTTCGTGGCGTGTACTACAGTGAATTTTACCTTTACATTCTTACCAGGAGAAAAGGGTCTAAGTTCAGTTAGACCACGACTGCGTCCGTTACGTCCTTTCCTTTCACTGTTCACTGATCTACCTACCTACCATTCGACATTACATAATCTGAGCTACTTAGAATTTCCTTATAGAGAAAAAAATATTTGCGGCTCGGAGTAACATTATCTGAAGATTCTTCTCGAGATCCCTTCCTCACGAAAATACTGAAACTTGTGCCACATTTTAAAGTAGAGCGCAGCGTCTTCTAATAACAAAGTTCAAGGTCAAGGTCAAAGTCAAGGTCGCCCTAGAACAGGCCATGAAGGCCCAGAGGGGAGTAGATGTATAGCTCTACTATTTCCTTAACCTCGGCGCTAGATGGGGGTGGGTGGTCAACGCCACGCCCCGGCCGCTTTACCCCCGGGAAAGACCCGGTACCCATTGTATAGGAGTCTGGGTGGGCCCCAGGGCCGGTCCGGTCGGGTGCAGAAAATCTCGCCCCCATCGGTATTCGACCCCCGGACCGTCCAGCCCGTAGCGAGTCGCTATACCGACTGAGATATCCCGGCCCCTCTTCTAACAGCTTCCCAAATAATCATTATGAACTTATTTTATAATTCAGTGTGTAGCAGTTAAGGTTAATATAGAACACGTTTTGAGCACGCAGTTCGTAACCTATACTCCAGTGTCCAACAACTTGGGGCGGGGGGGGGGGGATTTGACAAAAGCGACTGGATGAATTTTATCAAGAGTAGTAACAGAATTCACTTGTCAGTGTTGGATTGCACAAGACGTCTACATTGCCTCCGTTTTGCTCAGCTCTCTTTACTGTTAATGTTACTTCTTGCCTGGGGCTCTATTAGTAGTCTAAGCACTCTATAATGCCGTAGGGGTGAGGCAGATCTGCTGACAGATGCTACACTCTTGTTGTTGGTCAGGTCGAGGATGATGGATGACGTCTCAACGTCAGCTTGAAATTTCGCCACTTTGAGTGTCCAAACTGAGATTTTAAGCAAAGACTGCAGTTGTTTTGTTCTGGCAAAAAGCCCTCGTATTAATTGTGGTTCAGAAAACATGTGTAATGATGTGCTGATTTAAAGTCACTAATTCAACTATTTGTGATACAAAATGTTACCTATGTGCATGACATGAAGGCATATGGGGGAGATGATAAACAATTCCACTCATTCTTATCATTCATTACTACACGTATTTTAATATTATCTTTGGAATATTGCTAGTTTACTTACTTACATGTGGGCCAGGACAGCATAGTGACTACGGACTGAACGGTCCGGAGATCGAATCGCGGTGGGGGGCGAGATTTTCTGCACCCGTCCGGACCGGCCTTGTAAAAGTCCCCGATATCAAATTTCAAGGATCTCATTCCAGTGGGAGATGCGCCGAAACATGCAGAAAGACAGACGGAAGGACAGACAAACTAACAGCCTGATAACATTTCCGTAGAAGAGAGCGCTTTTATTACGATTTAGCATTTCGGCAACAATAAAACGTACTTCATGAAAAGTGACTGATTATTTACACCATTATAACCACATGTAGGTTTTCTTTATAGATTTTCATGTCATCCTCATTAGCAAACTTCACGTAAATCCGTCCATTGTAAGCCCCGCTGAGCCATAAGAAGGGCAGATTGGTGGAAAGATGGGTAGATGGGTGGACATGAAGATAATAGACACTTTCCGCTACTACGCGAACGCGCCTAAAAATTTCAATATTTTCGGTCAGTCTGTTCCTCCTTTACAGATGCTAGAAGTTAAAATTTGTACCAGTACCGCTAAATATTGCGAATACAAAATAGATAATATTAAAAGAGATCTTACATTAGGCATATCTTGTTCTGTGCTAAGAGGTAATGGAGCATAATAACCTTAGTATAGTAGGTTCTTTCTTACCTTTCAATTAATTGTGAAATTTAAGGTCTTGGAAAGGAGCCCGTCATTATAACGAACAGCACGTACTGGTGCAAGCACGTAAGGATCTATAGTTGACAAACCTACATAGGTAAAAACTTTCGCCTTATTGGGTGTTAAACTTACTTTGGCTGAAAAATTATGACCAGAGATTTATAATAAATTTCGGAATTAAAGTAAAAAATTGCAATGTGCAACTTTTTACATTCCTAACCAAGATATGTTTATTACTGAAGAATAAAAACCAACTAGATGCCACTTATTATTTCACTATACTTCTTATAGGCTCAACATGTTTCGGGCACTACTATGTCTATCATGAGGAGCTCGCGATTATAATATTAATTAACACATTAGTCGTTTCGTTCTTGGTTTGCTGTAGGTTGGAGGTTAGGTGCGGTGAGGCTGGAGTAGTGTCCGGGCTGCAGGCAAACCAAGAACGAAACGCCCAATGTGGTAATCAACGTTATAGTCGCGAGTTCCTCATGATGGACATAGTAGTGCCCGAAACATGTTGAGCCCATAAGAAGTACAATAAAATAATAAGTGGCGTCTAGTTGGTTTTTATTCTTCAGTTATCGCAATGATGCACGGTCCAACAAACATTAAAAAAAATGTTTACTACTGTTTATGTAGCGTTTATGAATGATTGGTTTACTCTTGATACTTTCCGAGTACCGAAGTCTGTACCGTGTATCGGTGTCCTACTAAACGTAATTACACTCCATGTTTGTATTTGTTCATTGGCGTATATTTAATCATACCTCGCGACGTACACACTTCTTTCCTGTAATTCGAAGTAGGTTCTACGTAACACACCGTTCGGTTATGCCGTCACATTTTCAAAGTACGGACTTCTTCTGCATATTTCCTGCTTTATATTAACAAAGAGCATTGGATGTCTCAGTGAAACATCCGCTTTCTCCATGTGCATTTTTAGTCTACATGCAACGAATTCGCAATACTCCTTAAGACATTTGTATTTATGGTGTAAGCCACCCTTAGTTGGTTGGGGCATATTGGCTCAATTCGAGTGTGAAACTAGGACACTCACTCTTCAGCCTCGCAATATGCTACGATATTTTGGAAACTAGGTTACTGGAAGTTGGTCTTTGGATGAAGATTCTGTGTTCCAGATAACTATTCGGAATGAAAATAAAGTGCAGGAAAGTACATTAAGTTATATCACACCGAGTTTCTTTAAAATTAACATTTGATCAGGAAAATTTATCAGAATCTAATCAAAGCCTACTCTTCGTGTAAAAAGTTAGGTAAACGATCTTAGAGTAGCGCTGACGGTAACAAGTTTATGGAAACCGTGTCAATTGTAAAGATGCTTATATCATATTGTGAACCCTATAACAAGCACGATAACGGCAATGATATTAGTGACAACTGTCAAATTAAACTAAAAGAGAGCTACTGCGAAACGCTATTGTCTTAACACTGGCTCTGTTTCAGCCAAGGCATGGGTATACTGGGGGGGGGGGGGGGGGGGGAATTAAAGTGGGGAAGACCAGAGCCGGCTTTCAAGGGGAGAGTTTTTTTTTAGAGGAAATCTTGTGTTAAAAAA
>Ga0131853_10001610_pt1 | contig 40358 bp, 22 predicted proteins | sample TergutLab28metaG_FD_92764 | JGI IMG/M metagenome (GOLD analysis project Ga0131853, IMG submission 92764) | Labiotermes labralis P1 segment gut microbial communities from Petit-Saut dam, French Guiana - Lab288 P1 (version 2) (version 2) | ecosystem: Host-associated > Arthropoda: Insects >...
AGAAACAGCAGAGGTCCCAAAACCGAACCTTGAGGAACACCTTGATTAATTATCTTCCATTTTGAATTGGATGTCATACCGTTGCCAGATATAACTACTCTCTGATATCTATCTGTTAAATATTCTATAAAAACAAAATTTGGTGTGGTTACGTTTATTGACTTTGCCATGCAACATTCCTAACGTGGTAACTGTAATTACACAAGTAATTTGTGTTAGTGATTCTATCCTACATCACGTACATCCGCATTATTCCTTACTACATGAAATTTCGGGCATCGTGTTATCCACTCCATTCAGAAATTAATTGTCCATACCAGTCACTGTGCTTCCTAACCTATTAAGATACAATAATTACCATCATCTTCCGTATCAAGTTTTAAAGATTTCCCTTCAAAACTGACACCGCTTTTCTCCATGGTCGCCTCCGACATTTTTAAAACAGTATTCAAAAACACTTTTGGCGGTTTCAAAAGTCAAACGCGATTATCGTTCCTTATTTCAAATCCACGGATGATATCGATACAAGCCTACCAGCCTCCATGGCTTGGCCGTCTAGGTCATGGATTAGAGGTAGACCTGGAATTATTCCATGGTCTAGGCACAGATTATGAAAATTTATTCTTATACAATAATTTATTGTTTTACGAATCGGTTTCATTTACATACTCCGCCTTTCACAGAGAAAATTATATCCGTTTCTATTAAAAGCTTACTAATTCTGAGCCATGTAGTTGACTCATTAAAATGTGCTTCTTCAGTCACTGCCAGTTTGTAGGCGTATCAATCCTCATAGATTCCAGCCAGATTTATATCATCAATAGTTACCTCTAGGACATGCTATGTGAATTGTTAGGGTATATTTTCTGTGGTGGCAAAGTATCTGCTGGAGAATAGCGCCGTCACAGATCTTTCAACATGGCAGCCGGCGAGACGGTAGCACAGTCGGCACATTTCACCGTGTACATGAAACACTTAACTGTGACACGAACACAATCCAACACCTGTAACCTTTGCCCGTCACGAACGGACATAAGTACGCTACACAAGCAGTTCCCTCAGTAATGTTCTCTAGCAGTGCTCTCATTTCGTTTGGTTGCATTCCTGGTATTTGTACGTTTACGCGGGCAAATAAAATATTTGAATTCGTAAATCTCATCCAAGTGGAGCGTTTGCACTCATGGACAGGGAACCGGTGGTTGATGAATTCAATAAGGAGCGGCAACGCTGCAATTCCAAAGTGCGAAAATAAAAGACCTTGAGGCGAAATCGTTACTTGTGTGTTATCTTGTACCCAAATAATAACATGACACAGCACACACAGGATCAACTCAAGGTCACGTCGTGAGGTTTGTGGGAGCGAATGTGCGATCTGGTAACTGGAATCGTCGCTGACATTTTCACTTTGTAACTGTTATAAGCAGGTGAGTAGACTAAGGATCGCCAGAAATAAGCACAGCGCAGTATATAGAATATGTATTAGAGTTAGGTATTTAATTAATACCAATTCATGAACTGCACAGAAGTGTGCCTTTTTACTAGGTTGCTAAGAGGTTGCGACTTTCTTCTTGTAAGGTGTATTGGAAGAGACTGAAAAAGCGCGTTCTGCATAGAATTGTAGAGTTTCACGAAGGTTTTTTCACAATTCCATGAAGAAATTGAATTTACCCAAACTTCGCAGCAAAACTTTCTTAATTAGACACTACTATAGTTTACTAGTAGTGTACAAATACCTATGGCTTCCCGGTATCACCTATTCTCCGAAACGGGAGCGTAGCCTGGTTATTGATTACGATGGTGACTAGATCACGGGCTAGACGATCTGGTTTCGACTCCGGGCAGCAACAAGAGATTTTCTCCTCTCCCAAACGTCCAGACGTGATCCGAGACCGACCCAGCCCCCTGTTGAATAGGCCAGGGGATTCTTTTTCCGGGGCTACAGCGGACCGGGCGTGAAGTTGAAAGACCGAGTGGTGTTATATGCCTCAGTTCCTTCATGGCGTGCACGGAGACAGCACTGCCCATACCTGCAACGGTAACTCAATGATGAAAATAAAACAAATTTTCAGTATTTAAGTCATATAAACACTGAGATTTGTGTTTTTCATTTGGGTTCTGGCCCTTAGGTTTATGTAATTACCAACATTTCAGACGCATCTGCTGGGTGTAAGTGACACTGGAGGGTGTAGGTTCCTCCAAAGCATTGGGCGCTGCTATGTCATAGCCCACAACATCACAAATCAAAACCATGTTTCTTACTCCAAAACATTCCTATAGAATGGAGGATCAAGAAAGTGAAATTTTGTTTGTGTAGCACTGGGACTCCAGAAGTTAATGTTATATTGCTCACACCTTACTGTAGGTAAATTGGCCAGTTACATAAGGAAGAGTGGAAAGTGTGGCACAAGGCATGTGACTGTCAGAATAATTACATGGTAGGATACCATGTTTCTGAAACAGGTATATTGTCTTTTCATGGCTGAAATACATTTAGAATATGGTGTACACACAGTGTTAGCATATGGGGTATGTATTTTATTATGAGTTATATTTGCTCTTAAATAACTTCAAACCTAAAAGTATCATTCAATTTTAACACTAAATTTCCTGCTTTTTCTACTTCATTATAATGTGAAGAAGTGCCACTCTCTCAAGATGTGTGGATGGAGCATTTTAAACTTTTAATACTCTTATTGTATTACAATAATTTTAATGCAACTTACAGGTAATACTATGTATTTTACCATTTGCAATTTACAGGCATATAACAACACTGAAGATTGCTATGGACGGTAGCCAAACATGTAAGAGTGTTATTTTAATTCAAATTTTGGTTCAGTTTGTTGGTAATAAACTTGTTTGTGAGTGTCATTTAAGAAGTGTTCGTGTTCTTGTAATATAACCCTAAACCTGTTGGTAGTGAAGACAAAATTCAGACCTGGGGAATGGTAAAGTGTACAGGTAAATACAGCATTGTGTGGCATGAAATAGGTACATGACTATTTGAATGATTTCTGTTCCTTGGACTGTTCCTTTGGAAGAGTGCCATAAGAGTTTGTGATAGCACTTCCTTGAAGCAATCTGAGGTATATTAGGTTGGCTGAGCTTGTTGGGAGGAGTTTCAACTCTTCTGCCTGAGTGCATACTTATATAAAATCTTAGTGTAGTTTAAGTGATGCATTCAGGAAAGCTGGCATATGAGCCATGTCAGAAAAAGATGTAGGCTAAATATCACTGTAGCATTTGAGTGTGTTGTGTCCATCAAGTTCAATTTTTGGGAAATTGGATATGAAGTTGCATAATCAACTTTCATATCAGAAAAGAAGTTTCAAATATGACACTTTGAATTGATAAAAACAATGGGAAGAAAGTGGCAGTAGTACAAAACGGTATGGAGAATTAGAGCAGTACATTGCCATACATTTTGTGAGAAGAGGGTTCTAGCATTCTAGATGGTGGTGTGTAATAGTGGGAACTCTCTGGAGCATTTTAAGTCCTTTTAAGCAATAAGCCTTCAATTTAAGATTCTGTAAGCCTTCCCCCCCCACCCCCACCCCCCCAATATAGTAGGCTGATTAACAAGGTTTTTTTTAGACTTGGAGATACATATTCCTTTAGAGTGCTTGTGGTATTATGAGAAATAAAAGTGTAATTTAAAGTGCCAAAAGAGAGAGATGAGGTAAGTCATAATTGAAAAAGCACAGACTCTTTTATAACTTAATGTTCACAAGGGATGCTTTTCATAATTGATTCATTTGAAGAAGAGTGAATGATGGGCAGTAGAATGTTCTTCAATCAACTGTAATATTTACACATATTATTGCATTTCTGTAGTGTGACAAAGCAGAATGGGACTGCTTGGGAAATTGCTGTTTGCCATTGTGTTACTTGCTGCTGTTGGAATTGGATACATTTTTTACACTTTGAACCAAGTACCACCAGTTCCTGAACTTAAGAGCACATGGTGGGGAGCTGGGAAACCTCGAAAGTTGGATGAATCTATCAGGAGCTTCAAAGTGAATATTTCAGATGATGTATGTAATGCTATTCTCTCCTGAATAATAATTATGTTAACAGTTCATACGAAACAAAGAGTTGGTCGGGAAACATGGGATGGCTACTGTGGTTTGCTCATGACTAAGCCATATATTCTTGCAGTATGCAGTGACTCTTCTTAATAGATATTAATTGATAAAATAAGATATTGTTGTAGATGTACTGCTGTGTAGTTTCTAACATGAAATTCAGAGTTGTCATTTTGATACTTAAAGGTTTTCATTTGTTTCTGAAGAAATGTAAATGTTACCCCACCCTTTGTTTAATTCAGACTTTTAGCACCTGCATTGAGAAAAGCATTGCATATAGCAGAGGGATGAAATGGGAAACATGTGTCATCTTGCAGAACACATTATTTTGAAAGGAGTTTTGCCCCTACTGCAGTATGTATGTCAGCCATTTACCAGATGATGTGTACTTTAATGTCTTTCTGAAATAAGAAAAAAACTGTAATACATTCACTGGTTCTTTTCTAAAACAAGAGTCAGAATACATATTGCAGCTGTTTCCATGAAATGTTACATTTCTCCATAACACACTGTATACCACTAATCTTGTCTCTGAGTGTGATAGCTCCATCACAGGAAGGCTAGCTTTCCATGTGGCACTGGGAATATATGTATACTAGAACAGCAGTTCTCAAACTTTTTCACTGGCATACCACTAAATGAAATTTAAGAGACTGGTAACAACAGGGATGACTCATATAATGTTGCCAGCAGTGCTCTGTATTACCAAATATACATATGTCACATGTTATTTATTTTTTAAAATTTTCATTCTTCTTTATATTTTGATTGTTTTGTGCTAAGGCCAAATACCAAGCACCAATACAGTACCAGTAGTTGTACACATAGCACACTTTTGAAACAATGACCTAGAATACATCTGTGTTACTAGATCAAGAAGTGAAGCTAATTGGGTAAGTAATTGTGTGTTCTATCACTTTTATCAGTGGACTGAAGGTCCCCAGATGAAAAGTGTGCAACTATACATTCATGCTTCACTTTGATTTCAAAACTGTTGATCACAAATGCCCTACATCTTTGTAACACTCATCTTTATTGCACCAGCCTGACCTTTGTTTATGTTTGTGTTACAGATTCTGCATGATTTACAAATACGCTTGGATCTCGATTCACATCTCACATTACCATTGGAATATGTCAACTTTGAGTATGGTTTCAATACCAATTACCTGAAGAAGGTGGTGGAATTCTGGAAGACAAAGTATAACTGGCGGGAACGAGAGATCTTTTTAAATAGTTTTCCACATTTCAAAACGTACGTGGATGGACTGGACCTTCATTTCATCCATGTAAAGCCACAGAATGTGGACAAGAATACTGATGTCCTTCCACTTCTTCTTCTTCATGGGTGGCCAGGTTCAGTGCGAGAATTTTATGATATTATTCCACTGCTAACAACACCACGCAAAGGTGTGAACTTTGTATTTGAGGTTATAGCTCCATCATTACCTGGATATGGCTTTTCTGAAGGCGCTTCAAAGCCAGGGCTGGGTGCAGCACAAATAGCTGTTGTAATGAAAAATCTGATGGAGAAAATTGGATTCAAAAAATTTTATATCCAAGGTGGAGACTGGGGTGCACTTATTGCATCACATATGGGCACCCTTTTTCCCAAAAGGTATGTAAATCAATAATACATATGTATCATTGGAGTGGAATAGTTTTACAAGAGAAGTGAAATTGTCTTTATTATCATACATGAGATATCTTCTGGTGACAGAACTTCCATGATCATAGAATTATTACTTTACTAAATTGCAACTTAAAATACAACTTGGACTGCATGAAGTTTAAAAGGCAGCACATTTTAACACTCTTTGGGCTTGTAAACATCAGATTCACATTCTTTGCGCTGAACATTTTGTGTTTAAGTAAATGCATTTAACAAATGCACTAAGGTCACCTACATTTCGCTGCTAATAGAAAATGATTATTCAAACTTACTAACTCCATGGAGCAGAGTCCTTCTTGAGCAGCTAACAGGTTTTCAGCTAGTCAAGAAATTGCCCACATTTTATGGAACCTAAAAGTTTTTTACTGCATTCACAAGTGCTCGCCACCTGTCCTTATCCTGAGCCAGATCGATCCAGTCCATACCCCCACATCCCACTTCCTGAAGAATGATTATTCATGTGCATGTTTATTCGTCAAGCCAGGAAGACTGTCTGCTAATGCTGAGTTTTTCTCCCTCAGTCTCTCAGCCACATTTACTAATATTAAAACATCCCTCAAAATCTTGTAGTCTGGATATCTTCATTATCATTTTTAGGTGCATTCACAAAATTGCGAAAAGTGACTTTTAGCTTTGTCATATCTGTCCACATGGAACAACTTGGCTCCCATGGGACGGATTTTCATGAAATTTGATATTGGTGTATTTTTCGAGAATCTGTTAAGAAAAGTCAAGTTTCATTAATATTGGACAAGAATAATGGGTACTTTACATGAAGACACTGTACATTTTTTATCATATCTTGCTCAATTCTTCTTAGAATGAAAAATATTTCAGACAGAAGTTGTAGAGAAACTCGAAACACACATTTTATATATAATAACTTTTTTTGGAAAATTGTGCCATTTATGAGATGATGTGAAAAAATATTGTAGAGCAGGGCACCCACAGACGAAAATATGGCGCATGCACATATGCTGGATACTTAAGGCTACAAAATGCACACACAGGTTGTATAATACTCATTGCTTTTCCACTGCAACAGTGGTTGCACGAACGTGCCTCACTGTTACATTGTACATACATTGCCTGTCTTGTAAAGCATAATCATGACCTTGCTTCTCACACTTTATAAATTTCTGTTCTGTTTATTAATATTATTAGTAAAATTCCAGGTTTGTCCAATTCACTTATTAGTTCTTCTGTACCATTCTAACATTCACTGAATCTGTTATACATCTTTCTTGATTTAGTAATGTTAGCCTCAACTTACTAGCTTAACCAGTGCAAATTACATATATTTACTGCCCATAGATTGGCTCAGATTTCATTGTGTCAGCTAGCACACCTACACAAGCCAGACATAATGTCCACAGCTCCGCGACACATTAAATTGACCTCCTTAGAGAATCCTTAAAATATACCATGTAGTGTCTCAGTTATTATTAGTGGGATGAACCATTTGTCTGTACCATATTGTAGAGAGAGCACAGTAAATGTCAATACTTATTACAGATGTATATAATTATTACATATTATTGGTTAGAGTGAAAAGTTAAAGCAGTCCCTGTACTGGCCTGGACAGGCCCAGCGGGTTCCAGGAGGTTGAGGCTCCCAGTTTTCAAGACAGTTGGCACATGAAGGTGGTAAGATGGCAGCCCTATGCATCGGCCACCTCTATTCCCCAGGAAGCATTTCTGGTATTCATTTCTGTTAGAGGCTGATTCGACCCCAGAGCCATAGTGCAGCCGGAAGGATTGTGTCAATGAAAAATTCCAATGATACCATCAGGAATCAAACCCACAACCTTCCAGCTTGTAGTGCAGTGCCTCAACCAACTGCACCACTGCATACCCCATTGGTTAGAGTGAGAAAACGTAATCTGTATGGGTGACCACAGCAAATAGTTGCATTTGCCTGTATGCACTATTGACTATAGTACTGACTGCCACCAAGAAAGCCTGCTACAAAGCAGAAACTTTGGCAAATGGAAGGAAAGTTTAAGAATACTCTTCAAGGTATAGAGTGCTTAAAAATGTATGAAATTCCATAGGAACACATTATTTGAAATTTTATTTTCTTAAGGTGATGTGATCTTTGGGGGTGTGAAATTTGAGCTGCTTATGGCAGTGACTCTGTAGATTGCTGTCCTCTGGGACATTACGCCATGTAATCAAGTTCAGTTAGTAGACTGCAGTACGTAACATCTCAGAAGATAAATTTTCAAATACAGTTTTGATGAATGAAGGTAATGCAATGCATTTTCTTCTTGTGTGTGTAGATGGGGAATATGGCATGCATGGAAGAAAAGAATACTGCATACATAATGTGAAACTTTGGACCTAAGGAAAAGGATATCTTGACAGATGTTGGCATCTGTAAGAGGCTTTAAGAAAATGTATCTTAAAGAAATAGGGCATGAGAGTGCAGATTGGATGTATCTGACATGGGTTAGGGACCAGTAGTGGGATCTTGTAAATGGAGAAACATGATTAACCTCTGGGTTTCACAAAAAGTGGGAATTTCTCCAATAGCTGTGTAAAAAGTAGCTACCCATGACAGATTCTGTTACACAAGAGTTAGTTTTGTGACATCCATGTGTATTCTTTCAGTGTTCTTGGAGTTCATTCCAATATGTGTTTCATAAACACAATATCTTCAAATGTGAAACGGTTTATTGGAAGTTTGTGGCCAACTCTGATTGTTGATGAAGCTCATGTTGATAAGATGTACCCTCTTGGAAAACACTTTGCAGATATTATGGAAGAAATGGGTTATATGCATCTTCAGGCTACAAAACCAGATACCGTGGGTAAGTCTGGATAATGCAAAATAGTTGTGTGTAAACTTTAACTTTTGGAACAGTGCTATAACTGCTTGCCACGTTTTAACTTACATTTATGTTTGTGGTTACTTTCTTGTTTGTGTGGGATTTAACAAAGATCAGGCATAAAAAGAATCTGCAAAATTTGAACTCTTCTCACAGAATCACTGGAACTGTAAAATCAAGGATGTTAAATGTGTTGAGCACACAGTATCATAAATAAAATTAATTCAGCTTTGTTGTATGCTTTCTTCTGGGTAATTCCTCGGCGTCTGAATTTTATATGCCAATGTTTCGGAACACTCTGTGTGTTCCATCTTCATAGGCCTATGAAGATGGAACAGAGAGAGTGTTCCGAAACGTTGGCATATAAAATTCAGACACCAGGGAATTACCTAGAAGAAAGCACACAACATTCAAAACATGGAGAAAGTTTGAAATCAGGAATAATTGAACTTTTTGGAAATAAGGCATATGGCAAACAACAGTATAAACAGGGGAACCATACTAACATAGATTTACGGTGAAATGTATTGCTGTTATTCCTTTAATAGCCAAATGAATATTGACTTCTGAGAGGTGATTAATATATATGTATATGTAAGTTTAACATTTGCCTCTGTATTTTGGAATGAACACCCAAAATACATTTACTTCGATTGTACAGGTGTTGCTCTACGTAATTCTCCGGTTGGTTTGGCTGCATATATATTGGAAAAGTTCTCAACATGGACAGAAAAGAACTGGCGATCTTTACCAGATGGAGGTCTGACTAGAAAGTACAGGCTAACAGATCTGCTTGATAATATAATGATTTATTGGGTGACTGGTTCTGTTACAACTTCAATGAGATTGTACAGTGAGACCTTTAGTAAGGCACAGTTTGCATTGAACCTGGACAGGTTAGTCTCTCAAATATATAACATAACATTATTATTGTGGCACTGTAGATCACTAAATATTTATTGGCATGAAAAATATAGGAACTAACATTTCCAGAGAAAAATGAAACATCCATTTTACACTCAGTACTTTTTCTTAAAGTCTAATGCTTTTTGGGAAAATAAAACAAGTGCAAGAAGTTGTCAGAATTCTTATACTGTGCATACATTTCCTAAATTCCTAAAATCTTTTTTTGGAAGAAGCTGATTTTCTTTGTGGTAATACAAATGAAAGTTACTACATTGTACAAACCATCCTGTAAGATATGCCTTTGCAACAGTACAGATTGTTGTGCATTCAGGTATGGCAAATATTAATTGAGTGTATTTACATTCCTGTTTCTATTCTTTTCCAGCATTCCTACCACTACACCAACAGGATGTGCTATGTTTCCTAATGAACTGGCCTACCAATCAAAATCTCTTTTACAAGAAAAGTATCTCAAACTTGTACGATTCACTGACATGCCTCGAGGAGGCCATTTTGCTGCATTTGAAGTGCCAGAACTTCTAGCTGATGATGTGTGGGAAACTGTAAAGATCATACTTAGCAGAAAAGATGCTTAATGTGCCTCTTTGCTTTATGGTACTTTGAGGTTTCAGGTTGTCTAGGTCCCTGCCGAATATATTGCTAGAGATCCTCTTCTCATATTTGCCTTTGCACAGGATATTGAAATGTGGATGGGATATGAAATGATGGGTGATTGACATAAAAGGCAGACCTTGAATATACTCATGGTATTACAGAAAATCGCAGGGACCTGTAGCAGCTGCACCACTGAGCTTTGGTTAGTCTGACTTTGTGTATAATTGTAAAGATACCGATCATGACTAGATTTTCTACCTAACTTTTACTGGGGCTATTTTTTTTATATACATTTGGTATGTTCAGCGTTTTATAATGTCATTATGATTGTAATAAAATAAGATACGCAGCACCAAATTTGCGTGTGTGGACCACTAATCTAAGAAGGAAAGATACTAGAGTGGGCTCTCACTTTATGGAACTGAATTGTAGGGTACAATAAGTAATAAAGAAGTTAAAAGTAATAAAAATGGTGAAGACTCATCACTGGCATTTACTAAGCATGACTATGTTTTATCTGTCACCTGCAGACACATCACACACCCATAATCTTTCAATGTCTGTAATAGTCATGTACTTAAGAGTTATTAAATTTGTCATTAAAATAATTATTTTTTGGGAACAGTAAATACATGTGGGTTATCACAATAGTAGTATTTATTGTTACAGATGTTTTACTGTGACAAGTTTCGGCTAATGTTTTAGTCACCTCTGTGTAGTTCATTCATAGGTGTAAAAGATAGAAAATGTACAGTGGAACGTATATTGGAATTTAAACTGTGGGATCCTGGAGGTTGTTACATTACATTGTAATACATATAAAAATATATAAAATTTTGTAAAAAGACAATTATTATTGTGTCCCCCTTTAATCTTCTGTTGTATTATAGTTGGGCTTGTATATTTATATATGGTGTTTCACAGATGGGAAGTTCCCAGTTACAAAGTTTTGCTTTTCTTGTAAGTTAAGTCCAACCAAAACTCGCATAAGAATAATGATAAATTTTCCTGCATATAAAGCTTTTGCGTGAACAGTTTTCTGTTTCCGAAGTTTGTTGTCATTGGATTTGTATGTAAAAACTTCTTATTTAATACGTTCAAATGTTTTATTTCTTGATGGTGGAACTGCACCTCATTCAGTCATATGCGAACCAATTCATGGCTTGTATGCAACCTGAAGACTGGTGCCTATTGGGCTGGAGGGTGTATGTATGTTATAGCCTTTATGAATGCTGTGATTAACCAAAAAATAGAACCCATGCAACTGATCGGAGCCTCATTAGCCGGCTTGTCCACAGTCATTTTATTGACTCGACTGTCCACATCCACAGTTACAAAACAGTGTGAAACAGAAATGATGGCTTGACCACATTGAAAGATGAAGAGATCTTAAAGTATTCAGAGCAGTGAAATTCATAATGTGTTCTGGTTTACCACTGATAGGTAGTTTCCATTGTTTTAAAGGAACACATTTTCTACATCTGCAGGGTGAAACATGGGGGCAGTTTGTTCCTCCAAACTGATGACCACCTACTGGGTAACAAGGTAGCATGATCCAGAAGACCAAAATAAAAGTATAAAAAGTTCATCTCAAGGCAAATATCACCACAGGTAATAGGACTATTAAAAATGAGATAAAGAGGGCAGAGGACCCTCAACTCAGTTGTCAGATCAAGTGCAAGATGATTCAGAATAGGCAAGGCTATATTGGAAGGACAATACAAATGCAAGAGTGTACAAAAAAAAAACAGGCTAAAATGGCAATTTTAGAAATCTGTACAGTCAAGAAAGATAGTGTTCATGGAAAGTAAAACAATTTTCTTCCCATTTCATGTGTACTGTTCTTATAGAATGAATCCAGAAATTTTTTGAACTTCTACAAGTCGGTTCTAATCCTTCCTCACAATCGCATGCTCATGCAAACATGCATGTGCACGCACACAATAGGGGTACCACATATCCATCACAAGAAATTACTGCATATCCCACACATCGAGGATAAAAAGAGGATATATAAAATCACAATTTCATTAAATAAAAGTCTGTCTCTAAGTTTTTCTTCTTTTCTTTTAATCGCATGGTATTACATTCTGAGTGAGACATTCGTTAAGCATGTTTTTCGCCGAGTCATTCGGGATTTCTGCACCGACGTTTTCCATGACATTTCATAAGTCACCTGCCGAATTCGTATGTTTTTTGTTGTTTGGCCAGGACAAAGGTAATTTAATATAATTATTTACTTATTCGAAAAGTAGATTTTGTGCGTTTTAATGCCATTCAAACATGCAAGAACTTTAAGAAATAACAGTCAAAAAAATCCCGACCAGACGAAAAATTTTGGTTCGAAAAAAAGAGAACATGTCCGGGGAAAGCGGACGTACGGTAACCCTCTCAAGATCGCAGCGTAGCCCATCTGTACTGATCAACAAATACGGCTGGGAAGGTCAGTTAGATGGCTGAGTGGATGCGAAGCCGACCATTCGACACAGATGAGGTCTTCCTCTGCTCCTCCCGCCTCCACGCCTGACGGTAGAGTAAAGGCAACGAACCACGCATTAAGATCGCGGCTGTTGGTGGAGGCGACACGTATTAGTTGTACGAAAGCAAATGAAAACTCCAGGAGACGGACAAACAACGTGGGGGTATGTCATGATTCCATATTTTATTACTGAAGTTAAGTAATGGTATTATACTTCGCATTTAGTATAGGAATTCGAGGCGTATGTTTGTGCTTATGAAAATAATGCACAGCTCATCGTTTTATATTTGATTGTATTGCACTATATTTGACCTTGTCAAGATTACTGGGCGGTTCTCCTACACTTTTAACGTTCATGAGAGTCTACTATTCTCATAAATGGAGTGCTTTGTTATGAGAACACAATTTACATTTCACTCTCATCACATGAACTGTCAGTCAGTCTTCTCGCGGTGGGAAAAACAGAACTATTCCTAGGATATTTTATTCAGGTTTTAGATACTGGCTCCAAAATTTACCTCGTTTAACATGAAACTTGGGCTGCCAACTACTGCACGTACGAAGTATGGCCTTCGCGGTTTTACAGTACCACTCGTAGGTAACTCTGTTCAGAATAAAGGAATACCGGCCATTAAGTTATCCGGCAGACGGTAATGAGCTGAAATATAAATTCAGTGGGCATGAAGAATAACACGAGGACGCGGGAGATGATCAGTTACAAACTACAGGATTTTCATTGTATGACGCTATGTAGACCCGGCGTAAGTGTTGAAATAAGTACAGGCCCGCAAGCATTCACATGTATATTCGCAGCGTTATAATTTGAAAACCCCGTATAGTTCCACTTCATTATCCCTAGAATATTAAGACTGCGAGAATCCGGAATGTGGCGACGCAACTCCGATGGCCAGTAATTTACGTAGCATTAACAAGCTATAGTACAACCGTTTAAAGACCAAGCTTAACCTGAATGTAATTTAAACATTCAGTTTACTGCGCAGTAAACACACTGCATCCCGGTTATAAATGTGAAGCAGTTAATGTTAAGTATATAATTCCTGCTCGTTCTAAGAACATAACGAAACATAAATATGCAATCTGTGGGCAGAACGTAGAATTTTTTACGTTAAACCTAGTGGTACATAAGGTAAAAAATATGCTTTAACGGGGTAAGAGGAAGTGCAGCGAAGCGCAAAGTACCAAAAAAACGCTTGAAAACTTGAGTGAACAGTGTCAAAATTGGGAATGTAGAAGTTTATTGCGAAATAGGCCATGTTATGTACCAGAGCCCCAGTAGGCATTTCAAAGACATGTGCCTGGTGCCCCCCCCCCCAAAAAAAAATTAAATAACGCTCTAAAATTTCCTTTCTGAACCTTTCTGATTTTGTCACACAGCCTGGCCTATTCCTTTCCAAAGCAAACGCCGTTTTCTACTGGGTGAAAATATTGTAGAGTAAGTCCGTTGTTATTTCAGAAAAATAAGGGAGAAGAGAGTTCCCATCAACAGCGAATTCCTAGTAGAAGTTACGACACAATTCATGCTGCATCAAATATTTACGCTGTGCAAAGGACGTGACATCAAATGTAAAATAGCTGAGGCATGACGTCCTATTAAATTTCACCCAAATGCAACATAAGACGTTACGTTCAGATAAATCAGTAAACAGTGTTCTTTTGCAGGTAGCAAGGGCTGTTGCAGGTCGTTCTGAAGCAAACGCAACTTCATGAATTCTGAAATGCGTTTCTTGATATCTGCGCACGAAAGGTAAGGTTGGAGAACACTTCGCATGTCCAATTTCTATAATTTCTCATCCACAGTTGTTTTTAATACGTGGCTGATGTCCGGCACGTGTTTTGTCAACACGTATTTTGTTTCTTATTGGTTCGCTTGCTTTTTTTCGTTATTGTTATGAAGAACTGAAACGGCGCATGCTTTCCATTACGTGGACATCAGTCCGTACCTTATCTGAATGCCATAGCCCATACCTCACGACAACTCTTGCAACCAAGTTTTCCGTTTTGTCATCCTAAGTGACTCATTGCCCTTCAACACACGCAACCACTGCGCTTCCTTCCAACCTGAAAACGTTTGATATACAGAATTTTCAAACACTCTTATTTGTAGGCGTTTCACGTGTAACGCTATAAGAAGTACGCCTGAAAGTGAAACATCCAGCTCACTATAACCACTTCCGGTTTGCTCTCCTTGAAAGCCCACCCAACCTCCTAATCATTTAGTGTGCCGGAGTGTCTTCCCGGAGGTTAATCAGTCGGGGCGTGAATTTAACAACTCACCTCGATCTAGTGACGAGATTAAGAACGCGTGGAGCTTTAATTCTGCTCCTCCTACATGCTTTCATGGCGTGGACTGGGAAAACTTTATACATTTTTGACAGCAACTAACGTAGCCATTCTTTTTCTTTTTACTTCAGCCTTATGAGTAAATATGTTTATTTTTACACTCCATCACAGTTCTTCACATACCTTAAGTTTGTTTATGTAGGAGGCAAACACAGGTTCTGTTACTGTGATTGAAAGTCGCCCGTTAGAACGAATTAGTGCAGGTGCAATTTCTTGCTGTCTGACAACACATTAGCCCCTCAGCATGATGTTAGATGAATTGCCTCACCAGAGCATTTCTACTTATTTCTGCAAACGCAGCTGAGTGATGTTTCATATGTGTATTTAGAAGTGATATACCAGTGTGGAACTTTGTACAAAGAAAGTGCCGGAATGAATGTCAGGAGGCAAGAAGAAATTCCAGCGTGATATATCGGCACACGCCGACATATTTCGAGCACCGAGTATCAAATAAGTCTACAGTATCTATATGTGGCATGTAATGCAACTAAAAATCCATGAATAATTACAATTACAATTGATAACCAACAATATGCAACTATTTTGATTTATTTACTTTAATCAGCTCTACATGTTTCGGGCGATGTGTTCGCCCATCATCAGGAGCATATCACTGCAACTACAGCTTCTGGTAATGTCCACCGATGTTGCTGCTGGCTGGTTTTGCATATTGGGTGGAACTGAGTTCCACCCAATACGCAACACCAGTTGGTTATCAGTTGTAATTGTACTAGGGATACACGGAAACCCGAACGTTAAATTTACAAATGCATGATTTTACAGGTCTGTCTTGCTTTGAATGAGACAGATTGTAGAGGAATAAAATTGTTATTGCAGACATTATTTATTCCTCTCACAAATGAAGTTCTCATGTTTTTGTAAGATAGATCATTCATCAGAAGTATGTTCAGAATTTATGGCGCTCTCAGTTATTGGCGACTGATTTGTGTGCCTAGCGGGTAACAACATCCCTGCAAATGCCGGGTTCAAAATTTTTTTCCAGCGTCCATCGGTTTTCCCTTTCACATTCTGAAATAAATAATAATAAGACGGAATAGTGTGTTTGTGTGTGTGTACATATATATGTGATTAACTGGGCACAACGGGATATATACCATTAAACTGGGTTTCCCTTTACTCTTCATCCTATACGTGGGCCTACAAGTTTAGCAATTTATCTCTTGTAAATTAATTCCTATGGCAAGTTTTTCACGTTTCCCTGTCACTTTATCTTTGTACAAAATCGGATGGCTCAAACAATGATTATAAAACCGCGTATCCAAGGGCAACTTTCGGTTTTATGCCTATCAGTGAAAACAGAATGAATACTGGTAACAGAAGAAGGATGATGATCGTAAAGCATAACTTATCCTAGGCGGGTTTAGTGGAGTGACCACGACATGCTGGGAAAAATCGCTTTGCGCGAACTTGTTATGGGAAAAATAGGGCTGAATGAACGCGGAAGATTATGGTCCTTTGACCCCCTGCCATCACATAAAATACGTACATTTTTGGACTACAGAGTGCTTGGAGAGATGGTGCTATCAACTTCCGTGGCGGTTCACTGAGTAAACGTCCATGTTTGTGTGCACGTGTTCGAATTCTTCAGCATATGGCCGTTTGCCCCCACATATTTATTTATTTTCAGCCACGTAAATAAAAATGGGGGCGGGGCATATAGCACGTGTGGGCAAGAGAAGAGGTGGATACAGGGTTTTGATGGGAACATTTAGGGGAAAGAGACCACTTGGAAGAACCAGGCGTAGATGGGAGTATAATATTAAGGTGGATCATCAGAAAGTGGGAAGTGGTGGCATGGACTAGAATGATCTGGCGTAGGATAAGGACAGGTGGCGGGCACTTGTGAATGCGATAATAAACTTTCGGGTTCCATAAAATGAGGGGAAACTCTTGATTAGCTGAGAACCGGTTAGCTTCTCAAAAAGGACTTAATGGAGTAAGTAAGTCAGTGTAGTCAAAATGGCGGTAGAAAAAATTGTGTTTGTCGAGAATACTGTGATGATTTTACTTTTACTAGAATACTTGCGAGCACCTAAAACCTATAACTGGCAAACACCCTTAATTTCGTAACTAGACTAGATGATAAGTTTGGTAATTTTCAGGCTTTGGCGCCTTTCGCTTCTGTTCCCACTGTTTAGGAGGCAGTGTGGGATGTATAATGGTTCTGTACTCTCCTATGGATCATACACCACAGGAGACCAGAGTAGTCTCGCTGATTTTAATTCTGATAACAGATTTAAATGCCGGCTAATCAACTGCACAAGTCGCAGCCAGCTGTGATAAAGTTTTCTTTTGTCGTTCTTTGTCACTCGTGAGAGGATCTGGACAAAAAAAAATCTGGTTTGGACACTGATACTGGACAAGATATCCCTGTATAACGCGAAGAACAACAACAGTGCAGAATATGTGGGCAGATATGGGAGGGAGGATTCACGTCTTCTGGGATGTGTCATTGGATATGTGGTTCCCGACGTATCGGAGGAATGTAACGTCTTCTCTTTCAGGGGTAAGTAGTCCAACCACATACCAAACGAGAGGACATAACATCGCAGAAGACTTGAACTTCCATCAGCACGTCTGTGAAAGTGGACCGGGTAGCTCATTCAGTATAGTGACTGACTACGGGCTGGACGGTCCGGGATCGAATCCCGGTGGGGACGAGATTTTCCGCCCTTCCAGACCTGCCCTGGGTCCCACCCAGCATCCTGTAAAATGGGTACCGGATCTTTCCTGGGGGTAAAGTGCCGCCGGGGCGTACTGCTGACCACTCACCCCCCTCTAGTGCCACGGTCATAGAAGAGTAGAGCTATACCTCTACCCACCCTCTGGACAAACCGGGCTTGTAACAGGATCACTTTACCTTTTACCTTTACCTCTGTGAGAACCTCAAAACGTGGCAGAGTAGAATCTTTACTTATATTTCGGAGGACCTAACGACCTCAGCTGCAGGGTTTAGCAGTCCATGAAGAGTGTTAGTCCCGGAAGATGAAGACAGCATGCTTCTCCGAAACGTCGGTAGCTGTTTACTAGAAGACACGGCACAACGACGTAGTAGGTTTGGATCGTAATCCTTGTATTTGATTTTAATATTAAGTGGTACACGTTTTAGCAGTTGATTGAGGCACTGCGCGGGTTCAATTCCAAATGGTGCCATTTTTCATTGGCATAATCCTTCCCGTTGCGCTATGCCCCTGTGGTCGACTCAGCCTCTAAAAGAAATGAGTACCAGGAATAATTCCTGAGGGTAATGGAGGTCGGTGCATAGGGCTGACAACCTTACCACATTCATGTGCCGGCTGTCTCGAAATCTGGAATACTCTGGGCCTGTGATAGGCCTGTACAGGGATTGCTTTACTTTTTAAATAATTTGTGAATTTATCCACATCTTGGCACATTCGGGTTACGTAGGTGATAAAACACCGAATTTTGGCTTCTATTTGTTGGATGAATCCAAAGGCGACTACTCCTTTGACGCGGCCGTCGACAAATGACAGTTGAAGTTTTTGTTTCCAACACACGTCAATGCCGGCAGCAAAGCGGCACCAGAGTGTTCTGTATTAGGTCGTTTTGACTGCGGTTGACTGCATTTTCTCTCTTGTTTAAGTGCTAATTGGGGTTGCTACGACCTGTTCCGGTGTTTGCGCACTCGTCAATTGGAATAACATCCCGTCTCCCTGTCGAATATAGAACTGCGGCTGTTCAGTCCAACATACTTGTACGGTTGAGTTGTGGTTCACCCCGTCCTAAATTACCGCCTATATTTATCTCAATAGACTGTAGTGTCCAGGGTCCTTGGGGTGTTGCTGTTGTCCCCAGGGTGCCGTAATGCTATACAGATCAGCCGAGCGAACACTAATTTCTTCCACAGATTTCTAAGGGGGTGGTGGTTAAGGAGTCATATAAGACAGAAAACTAAAAAAAGAATCTCCAGATGAGGAGACGAAAGACGTACGATTCATTTACTGATGCCTTCACGCAGTTGTGTTGTGTCATGGTGCAAGAAAGCCCGCAGAAGGCTGTCGACTATGTTAACGAAGGTGCTGCTGACAGAGGGTGAAATGGCCTCTTACGCGTCAAATCAAGCCATGTTCCTCCAGCCATCAAAATTGCAGGGGGCAGGGGGATGGAATACAAATGTTAAAAATGAATTTTTGTGAAGCACTGGGGCTGCCCCTTGAGGAGTCTTTACAACTTCACGCTTACATTGTTTTTCTGAGTTCGAGGGCCGATGAGAACATGCATTTTGACGTGTCCTGTGGCCTGTTGGTAACTTGCAGTTGAACTATTTTGCTCCGGATAGCCAGAGGGTACGTCTACTCAGAATAATGACGGCGACCCTACTTTTATGTATATTTCCACGAACAATAACTTCTGAAATCTCTGTAGATGAAGCCAGGATCTTAGTTACAATTTACACGGAGGAACTAGGTTTTTTTCCGTGGGGTGCCGCAAAATATTTTCAAAACTGTATAATGAATGGACATAAGTTCCAAAACTTGCGTTTCTTAATTGATATGTATAAGACATTTATTTATTTGTTTATCCACAGATGCTTTCATACGAAGAGCCACTTTAAACATTATGTTGCTTCTTTGTGTCACAGGTGCACAAACTCCGGGTGCCACGTCTCCGTGATGTCTGATGGCGAAAGAATTTCCGCTTCTAAATTTTCAAGTTGTATCACAGTCTGAAAAAGAAACTGTCATACCTTGCGTATATATATATATATATATATATACACACACACACACACACACAAAATGAAATGAATTCCGTCTTGTTAAGCACATCTTGAATAGTCAGACGGATTGACAAAATACCATGTTATTTGGCCTCCATATTTCTTCTAGTTTAATATTGTAGTAAACACACTCAATTCTTGAAGAAAGTAGATGTTTTTTTAAGTATTTCGTGATTACAAGTGATGGATGAAAACTGTTGCTTCTTTCGTCGCTACTGAATCACAGTTCATGGTCTACAAGTCGTACAGGGTCATGTGACGTGTTGTGGTTCGCAATCAGCAGAACTGATATTACACGTTATATTATATCGTATACGGTTGTGAGACATTCTGAAAGAGTAATCGATCGTGAACCTTGACCATATTCCATCTTTCGTTAACAGTTTATTATAAATCTTAACCGCGTGTACAACACAAACCTGTTGGCTTTCCCCGTGAATTCTGACACCGACATTTGACATAAGATTTTAGTTTAATTCACAACACAGATGAACAATATGACAACAGCTCAGTTTCCGTATATTGAAACTTGCCGGTTGAGGAAGTGGGGAAATGCGAAGGAAAAGTTAGGCGCAGGGTATGAATCTAGTACCTGTTTTATGGCATGAGATTTCAGTGAAAATACCTGTCCCAGGTTCACTGGTCGCTAGAAGATTACGAGCCAGCACAGTCACACAGTCACTCTAATGTAAATGACAAATTCTTTCGCACGGTTAGTAGTTGCTGAGTCGTATACCCTCGCCAGGCGAATACCCACTCCATCCTGCCCGCATTCCTTAAATAACTTCTAAGCCTCTAGTTACCAGAACTGAAGAGTACAAGACTGTGTTCGTGACCTATAGCCCGGTGTAAAGGGACGCCTCATTTCACTAGTCACAAAAATACCTCTCGCCAGGTATTTCTCCGTAACAGGCACTGTACCTACCCATGCTGCTCTAATGGACTTCGCAGTTATCTTTCCCGTACATCTCGACATTAAAATACGTCCGCATCGCGTTAACAAAAGCTTACATACCCACGCCACTTGCAGATTTAATCACAGTAGAGCAGGGGAGAAACGGAATAAATTTAAATTGTTTCCACTCGTCACAAACCTGCAGAGTGTTGGGTTCGTTTAGCCTTTCCTGTACCAAGGAGTTATTCCAACATTTCTCTGAGCCGGCCTTTGGATCTAGCTTTTGAAATACTGTTTGTTAGTAAAACGTTTGAGTATCTTCTCAAGGACATAAAACACGTCAGTCACTATATTGAAACCCGCGTGTGTGTGTGCATGCACACTTTTTATACCACGGAGAACACTAGAACGAAGCCATGTGATCTTAATGCTGGTTTATTTAACGGCAATATTTCAGCTGTTTAAATTTTTTTATCCTCTACTGACGTGATTTGTGAATGATCAATGAAAGGAAAAAGTATTAAAGGAAGTCTCCTCCCTAATTTAAGGTGATATTCCGGCACTTCTGGAAAGACTGAATAAAAATACGTAAATTATCAGACAGTGTAGCTGGTCTTCTTGAACTCCCAAATTTGATGTTAGATGCTGTATTCACTGGAAGCTGGAGCCAACAGACATCTTCATCTGCTTAAATCAGTGTTGATTTAGAGACCTTTGCTCTGAAAAAATTAGGAACACTTGGCAGAGCAACAGCTGTACTGAAACGTGGCAGCGCTATATTCGTGTTTACCAACAAACTGCCAATAAGAAAAAATAAAATTTACGATACTGTACTCATAAATGTTGTACCATTTACATGCCTGTCTTAAAACCATGCCCATATAAGGTATGAAGATTCAGAGTTGAAATCTTATAAACAAAATATTATCGATAACTTCGTTCGGCCAAGAAGCCGACTGATGTGAACCTTCTTTAAGACTGAAAGAACTGTCGTCACCAGCCTAGTGTTGAACATTCGTCTCCGACAAAAACGGGTGCAGGCTTGTACCATTCGTTCTTGCTAATGCTGCCTCACTGTTTTGTAAGTTAACGTGTTAAGTAGGCGAGGTGTTTACTTTTCTGTTTCGAGCCAAAGACGAGGCAGTCGAGGGAAAATATGTTTGCTCCGTTGAGTGTATTAAACGGAGTTTTGTTTGAGTCTCATTCTGAGCAGTGCAGGACAATGTAGTTTCCTTCCCAAATACGATTTACTTATAACGTTACCATTACTAATACCTAAAACCACATGGAAATTTATTGCGTCCTTGCAAAATACATTATCAAAAAGTTAAATACAGAATGACAAAATATTCTGGAACATTTGTATAAACATTCGTAACAACTTGCAAATATAAAAGGTAAAGTTATGATTCACCCCAGAACAGGCCGTGAAGGCCCAGGTGGGGAGTGAAAGTACAGCTCTACTCTTCCTTCAACCACGGCGCTGGCGGGGGGAGGGGGGGGTGAACGTCATGCCCCGCCGCTTTAACCCTGGGAAAGAGAACCGATTCCCATTTAACACTTAATTTTAAGACTGAGTGGACCACAGGGCCGCTCTGAACGTGTGCGGAAAATATCGTCCTCACCGGGATTCCAACCTCGGAACGTCCAGCTTGTAGCGAATCGCTATACCATCTGAGCTATCCTGACCACCAATTTACAGATATGCACTTTTGATTTACTACTACCCAAGAAATGAGAAGTCTTTGCCGACGGGAAGAATATTATTTCAAATTTAATCTTTTATGTGACTTTCAAATAAAATGTGGAAAAATCTTACTAGAGATATTTTTATTTAGCGATGCCATTTATTTAGCTCTGCAATTAAGATTACATACATATTTACAAACCCGCATCCTGTTGAGATAATTTTGATCGTGTCGACAATCAAAACTACTTAACTTTACTATATAAATGTTGGAAAGAGAAACCTCACTATTTAGACACCGAAAAATATTTCAAAACAAAACGTGTCACCGCCATTTGTCTCTTTCCTATAACCGCGTTACAAACCATAAATATATGCGTAATGGTGGCCCCCATTTATACTGTTCTTCTCCACTATCGTGCATGTTACAGTGAAGCATCAGACACACACAGTGTTGCTCCTGCTTGTTCAAGGAGAAAAATTGATTACGTGGGTACTTGATATCCTGAAAAGTCGTTACTGGACTTCGCTCAACAACAGTAAAAGTAATTCAAGGAGTGTAAAGCTGATCATCCGCTTCCGCCTGTTCTAAGGATTCGGAATTCGTCAGTTAGTACGGGCACTATCAATTTTAGATACTTACTTGTTAGGTTATTGACGATGGTGTCAGAAACGTCATTACGGGGCTTCGAAGATCCGAATATGGCCAGCTATACTGACAGGTGTCCGTGGTTTTTTCTGACAACGAGGATACTCTTCAGAATACCATCAATGGCCTATAGCAGTTTATTCCCCAAATCTGACTTTTTTCTTTCTGAGGATATTTCAGTGAATGTGGCACGTAATCCTCCTATGAAGTATGGTTAATTAACATAATACTCAGCTAAATTTGACCTACATTTCCTACGTGTCACATGAAATGCATGAAATTTAAGAACTAATTTGCTTATTCTATCGCACTAATTTACTCAAATTCTGACGTAACAACGGCAAATTTTTCATGCCTTCCAGTCCTGTCAACACTACTTACAGCGAAGACGGGTATTGGTAACACTCCATTTTTTTTTTTTTGTATTTTCTTTCCTTCTACCAGACAAAACAACACGTCATGAAAACAGTTTATGATACTAGCTGCTTACGAGCTAGATGACTGTGGTTAGAGCCCTGGCTCGGACAAGTTTTCTTTGCCTTCCCGTAAGCGCGCCTGCTATGCAGCCCAACTAACCTCTTCTTCAATTGGGTACCAGGAACAATACCTCTAGCATTTAGCTGACCATTCTCGTTTTTTTTTAATGTGTTTAAACCAAGTCTGAATAAATTTCGGTGCACGATTCTTGTTGTGGAATATAAATGTCTATGTGTATCAGAATAGAAATAGTTGACACATATATAAGGCTCCGAATGACCTTCGGACCGTCGTAATATTCACTCGTTACTCCACAGCAACACGGTTAATCTTAAAAACCCAACAAATCAGCGTCTGGCCTCACGAAAGACCCAAGCTCTCTCTTAACCAATGCAGCCTGGTCTTGGCTCACTCACTCACCTACAACGCATATACACCGCGTTCTTATTCGAGAGGTCCCGAGTTCTAATATCAGCCCCGGGGCAAGGTATCCCGATGTTCGATGGTTTTTTTAGTCCCCAAACGCAAATGCAGATATACTTCCTAAAACGGGTCGTGACCGCTTCCATTGACATCCTTCGCATTTCATAAATCACAATCAAAATATAATTTGACTCAGCACAATGACAAAACAAGGAATTATAACATTATTACCTGACTCTTGTTATCGATTAATTTTTATGGAAGGACGGGTAGCAAATTTGTTGTATCAGAGCAACTGAATAAATCTCACATGCTATATACGAATCCATTGAATTCATAACAGAGATTTTCCGTTCAAAATTACTGACGCTGAGTCACTAGTTTCAAGTTAGGAACAGCTTGTGCCACTGCCCTTCGACTAGCTCGATCTAATGGATCCAACAGAATAGGAGTTTTAAAATATCTCGTATCCAATTCTCTTGGGTTGACTAGATCGAGCTACCATATCGAGTTACTTATGACAGAAGCAGTGTCAGCTCTCGAATCGTGGCTTATATCAAGCGTATGGCAGACAGTAAGCGTAATATTCTTACAGTTGCTGCAAGCATCCTTAAACGGTGTGAAAAGTGACGTTACTCTGCTTGGTTTTTATGTACTGGTACCGTGCCTGCTGGAGTTTATAAAAATTGCATTGTCACGATTATATGGCCTCTTACCACATCGGTATCATATGTGCGTGTACAAGTGTTGCTGGCACTTGTCCACCTTTGTGTCCACCTGTCTATCGATATGCATAGATTAGGTCTGTCTGTGGAATGCAGATACGTAAAGCCAGCATAAGTGGTTTTCTATTTAGCCTTGGAATGTCAATCGGCCGCGATTCTTAGAATCATCAGTTTTAATAGGGATTTGTAATGCACAGTCAGTCTAGAAGAGCGTTTCGCAGCCTGTGGTTCATGGACTTGTGATCCATGGATATTTTGTGTGTGTGTAATGTTCTCTTGACAGCACGTCTTCTTTTAGGTGTGTCCGCACAGTTGCGAAAAGAGACTCTTAGCTTCCTCATTTCTATCTCCGCCGTCCGTCTGTCCGTCCGCATTGTACAACTCGGCTCACACTGAACAGATTTTCATGAAATTTTATATTTGGGTATTTTTCGAAAATCTCTCGAAACAGTGCAGGTTTAATTAAAATGTTACAAGAATGGCAGTTACTTTACATGGAGACTTATGTACATTTATGATAATATCTCGCAGGGATTTTCTAAGAATAATAAATATTTCAGACAAAAGTTGTAGAGAAAATCAAAACACACATTTTGTGTTCAATAGCTTTTTTCCCCGAAAACGTTCCCATTTATGATAAAATGTGAAAATATACCAAAAATACAAAACCACTTTGTTCTAATGTAATCTAGTACATACGCTCCCCGACTTAAATTTAAAAAAAATTCAGACGCCCAAATAGAGTGTATATTCATGCAGAAGGGATTCCAGTTCAAATCGATAATTCATCACGCTGTAACCTGATAGGCCACCGTGTGGCTGAATTAAGCACGGGAACTATATTACCTTATATTTTTCTTGTAACAATATATAATTTAAGAAGGACGCAGAACATGTGCTTAAAATTAAGCAATTTTAAAACGGTCCCACTATTAATGTCTCACTTTCGGTATAAAGTGCTGCATTCGAAATCGCAGGGCGAGATGCACTCTATATTATCTAGAACACTAAAGCACGTTTACTTACGTCAGGCGATTGTAATCTAACAGGCATGGGCGCTTTTCACCAACTACATCCAGGTTCGATTCCGTGCAAAGTACATGAAGCAAGGCGGTGCTAAAGAAAACGTTACTCATAATATTTCTTTTCTACTATTCATTTAGCTGTTTTCGCTTTATGAATATGTCAGTAAAGAATGCCACTCGCTGTCAGACACAACCAACCGCTGAAAGCCCAGTGGTAACGGTATGTACCGCCTACTGTAACATTAAGAAACCTCGCCGTTTGCCCAATGAGTGGATTATGTCTCTTTAATGCTTATCACAATAAACTCCAAAATTTACCAAAAGAATATTAATAGGCTGGTTTTTGTAATGGAAATGGAGTGAGTTCCCTCTGAGGTAGGAACTGAACTGGACGCCAGACGTAGAAGGATTTAAAAAGATGCGTATAGGGCATTGTTTCTTCATACTCACATTCATTTACATGAAGCTGTTAACAAGAAACATGGGAGAAGCCTGGGAACCTTCCCAAAAGCGATCCTCTTTTGGAAATCGGGAAGCTTTGGATAGAAAACCACTTTCAAATTTTAAAAGGGATTTAAAGAAACATTCTGTACATAGGATAAAGGAGCCATGTAGAATTAAAATGTCTGTAAAATTCTAGTACTCTGTGGCGGAGTATTTTGGAAAGAGTATATAATATTTATTAACCCCTTAAAGACGGAAGTTAATCTAAATTATATTTAAAAATGCATTGCCTACTCGGCAGTGAACACTCCGTCTGCACTGTAGGAACCAACCGTTTAAAGCTTTACAGGGAAATTATTTTTTTTCCTGAGGTGTATATAAAACACAGAAATACACTTAGTTGGTAGAATGTAGAATTGTTTATTGTTACCTATGGGCTTTAAAGGGTTAACTATGGTGAGGCATACTCGTTTTAACTGTCCGGCTGACCGCCCACAGGACAGTGACACTTCATGTGAAAGACAGGAAAGAGAAGGAAGAGGAAATCATAATAAATTACGCACAATGTATACAAATTACCGCATTCTGTACTACTGTAGTCTAAGAGAACGGCCTTCAGTACATTTGTTTAGCAACAGGGCGCAAAACAGGAACTATGGAAAACAAATCTTTTGGCGTGATTGTTAATATCTCCTAAACGTGAAATAAAAATAATTCATTTACTGACTACTTGTAACTTGTCTGTTCGTGCAACAGTGTTATTCACGAAATTCAACAATGCACCTCAGACGCATCGAAACAAATGTCTGCCCCGAAGTGATGCAATAGATGTGTTGGCCAACTGCTGCTTCTTAGAGATGTGTTGGCCAACAGTTGCCTCTTACAGGCTCGTTGCCAACAGCTCTTTCCCACAGACCTGTTGGCCAACAGCTGCTTCCCACAGATGTGTTGGCCAACAGCTGCTTCCCACAGATGTGCTGGCCAACTACTGCTTCTTACAGATGTATTGGCCAGCTGCTGCTTCTTATAGATGTGCTGGCCAACAGCTGCCTCTTACAGACTTGTTGCCAACAGCTCCGTCCCACAGACTTGTTGGCCAACAACTGCTGCTTACAAACTTGTTGGCCAACAGCTCCTTCCCCACAGACATGTTGGCCAACAGCTGCTTCCAACAGATGTGTTGGCCAACAGCTGCTTCTTACAGACTTTGTAACTGAATGAAAATCCTGAGCATTATTGTTAGTATTTTGAAGTAACGCAGAAATATAGAGTATTAAGCGCTACATTATACATGTATTTCAAATTCAATTGTTGATGATTATACTTTTAGTGTGCCTTGCACTTAATTCTCATCATTCGAATAATTTTTATTAAAAGGAAGGTAAGGCAAATCGTAATGCAAATAATTCGTTTTTAAATTCTCATTTGATGTGAAAGTTCTGATATTTAATTTATCTAATTATTCCACTAAAGATGACAGGCAAGGTTAACTATACCTTTTCCTAAGCTTTCCTATACGGAGCTGCTTTTAAGAATAGTAGAGTCAATTTAAAAGCAATAACTGCCGCAAGCATGCAGATGTAACACTTTAAAATGCGTTATTTAACGACGCCGTCAGTTACTGAGATTATATAGCGTAGAGAAGAAAACCAACTAGATGCTACTGAATGATTTATTGCACTTATAATCTGCTCAACATGTTTCGGGCACCTACATGCCCATCATCAGGAGCTCGAGATTATACTTGTGTTATTACCGCATATGGTATGTAATGCCTTGGTTGCTGGTGGTCGGCGGTCAGGTGCAGGGCAGCAGGCTATGCGTCCGGGATGAGGGAAGCTACTCGAGCAGCCGACCACCAGCAACCAAGGCATTACTTACCATATGCGGTAATAACACAAGTATAATCTCGAGCTCCTGATGATGGGCATATAGGTGCCTGAAACATGTTGAGCAGATTATAAGTACAATAAATCATTCAGTAGCATCTAGTTGGTTTTCTTCTGTCCCATTGCCACTGTACGCGGGTGCACAATTCCTGGACACCAGTTCGCCGTAGCGACTAATTTTCGTAGGATGGCGCCTGACATTTTTGAGTCCCCATTTTGGAACTTGAACCACGTCATCTTTCCGGTGCATAACATTTTGAGATGGCTCCTAGATATTTGGAAAAATTTGTGCATCCCTGCCACTGTTCACCACAAATCCCATATGGAATAGCCTGGGTTGAAACCCGGTTTCTATAGTCAAGAGGCCGGTGACTAACAGCTGGAGCCACGGCACAGACTTGAACAAAATTCCTATAATTATATTCTCTGACCATATGCAATTAGTGAGGGATCTGATTGGGAAACGACATCAGTGGTACAAATACAGCCCTCTCAACCTGACGCAGATTCGCACGGTGGGCTATTTGCGTATATTTTCTTTGACGTATTGGCCTACACTGCGAAGGAACATTGCCTGTTACAAGTCGAAGTCTTCTGTGTGATACCAATTTATAACTGTCCTTTATAAGTCCAATTTACACGTATTACTTTTATTTCTTGCGATTATGGACAGAATTGCTTTTCATTTCATGACCTTACTGCTTTGTTAGCACTAATAATTTGTGTTAGACAGTGTTGTATATCCTAACCATTAACTCCCAGTGTACATAACCAGACATCGACAGATATTTCGCTTGACATCAGGCACGTGGAATGGTTCGTGACTGAAGCTTCTTTTCGTATTTGTGCTCTACAATGATAGGAGGAAATCTCAGTACATCTTTTGCATCTTTGCCTCCAAACGCTATGTCACAGTCTTTACATTTGTAACTTTTAGGGAAAGTTTTCAGTTCCGTCGCAGACGTGACGAATTGTCAAAACTGTGGACTTCGAGGAAAACTTGTAAAGTTTAATGGCCTCTCGCCTACACTTATTTTCCTACAGAACCACACGTCTTCAATTATGAATACTATTAACTTTTTTAAAGACCAAAATGAACCTGAATTATACATACAGATTCATTTCTATCACGCAGTAGACACACTCCGTCTCGATTGTCAAAAACCACGCAGTTAGTGCTGTGCACGTAAATAATCGCTATTCATAGACGCGTTAGCAAAACCGCGAAAAGCGACTATTAGCTTTTTCATATCCGTCCGTCCGTCCGTCTGTACGTCTGTCCGTCTGAATGGAACAGCTTGGCTCCCACTAGACGGAATTTCGTTTAATTTAATAATAGATTATTTTTCGAAAATCTGTCGAAAAAATTCAAGTTTCATTAAAACATGACAAGAACAGAGGGCACTTTACGCGAAGACCAATACGCATTTGTGATCATATCTCGCTTAATCATTCTTAGAAGGAGAAATAAAAAAGTTGTAGAAAGAATCAAAACACATACTTTTTCTTCAATAACCATTTTTAACGAAAATCTTGCCGTTTATGAGATAGTGCGGAAAAAAAATGGTAGAGCTGGACAGGCCGCAGATGAAAATATAATACGACGCATGCGCATTTCATGTCGGATATCTGAGACTACAAACATACACTCAGAATGTGTAATACATATTGCTTTTCCACTGCAACATTGGTTGCACGAACGCGTCTCAATATTATGTTATACGTACATTACTTTTCTTGTTTTTCTGATATCTGTATAAAACATACAGATTTCCTCTGTAGCAGAACGAAGAATTTTTTGGTATTAAACGTAGAGGTACAAATACTAACCACTAGGCTTAAAAAGTTAATGCACGCTTTCTTTCTATGTCCAAATTGTCACGCACAGCTCAGAATTTCAAACAGCAGCCGTATTTGTATTATTGGCTTATAAACGGTACTTCACACAGTGCACTCCTGTACTGCAGTTCACTTGTCTAGCTGTAAATGGTTCGTTACAGCTAAGAAACCAAAAACCAAACAGAACTTTCACACAACCGCCATGATATTCTTTTAGGTTCTTTAAAAAACACTTAACATGTTTGTAATTTGTGCATCCCTCCCACTGTTCACCACAAATCCCATATGAAATAGCCTGGGTTAAAACACGGTTTCTACAGTCAAGAGGCCGGTGAATAACAGCTTGAGCCATGGCACAGACTTGAACAAATTTCCTATAATTATATTCTCTGACCATATGTAATTAGTGACGGATCTGATTGGGAAATGACATGTGTGGTACAAATAAAAAAATCAAACAGAAAACAGATATTTTTGGGGTCTTTAAAAAACACTTAACATGTTTGTAGTTTAGTTTTTTTTTAAATTTTTATGCAATGAGGACGTGAGATATATTATTTATAATTTATCGAAAAAACTTCACAGCGATGTATCAGCAGTCGCTTAAGTAAAGGCCTTCAAAACCGGGTGTTCAGATACTGCATGGTTTAAAAAATTACGACGCTCCGAACATTCTTGTACAAGCGGGCCGGGTTAGACTACTGCAGCACTTGCGTCGGGCTTATGCAAAGTAATGTAATGAAACCCTCTTTATTTTGGGTACCGATTCTCGCTATGAATACAATTAGAGTTAAAAATAAGACTCATTGGTTGTAGGTAAAGTATAACGCACTTGTCTTACTTCATGTGTTATAGGGAATCTTGGATGCGACTGTAACGATGCTACTATTTTTAAGCAATGCGTAATTGAAACTTTATCTTTCTACAGATATCTCAAGCACAAAAACTGATGCTCAGAACAGCAGAATTTGTCAGTCTAAATACAAGAATTTCTAATTGACTGGATCAGCGTTTTCGGTACTGCCACTTCATATGGACGGATTTTAGGTGGACAGAAGTCAATAACTTCACTTTTAGATCGTTTGATATCGCAATAGACATTGACCCTTGGTAAAGTAGTTGACCGCCTTAGTTAAATAATTTGGTTCTACAGAAGACAGTAAGTGAGCTGGAACAACAGAATAATGCGGTAAATGAGCAGGGACTGCAGAAGGCTGCAGCAAAACAACAAGGGCCATAGAAGCGTGCAGTAAGTGAGCAAAGACAATAGAAGGGTGAATTAAGTGAGCAAGGAATATAGAAGGGTGCAGTAAGTGAGCAACGATCATAGAAGGGTGTAGTAAGTGACCAACGACCATAGATGAGCGCAGTAAGTGAGCAACGAACATAGAAGAGTGCAGTAAGTGAGCAACGACCGTAGAAGGGTGCAGTAAGTGAGCAACGACCATAGAAGAGTGAAGTAAGTGAGCATGGAATATAGAGAAGGGTGCTGTAAGTGAGCAAGGACCATAGAAAGGCACAGCAAGCGAGCGAAGACCATAGAAGTGTGCAGGAAATGAGTAAGGACCATAGACAGACGCAGTAAGTGAGGAAAGACCATTGAAGGGTTCAGTAAGTGAGCAAGGACCGTAGAAGGATGCAGTAAGTGAACAGGGTCGATAGAAAAACAGAGTAACTAAGCCAGCATAGGATAACTAATAAATAGCAAGGAACTCATTGATACGTACAGTTCACATGCTTGTGGAAGAATAATGAAATATAAATTCTTAGATGGGTTTGGCTTGCTGCTAGGATGAAATAAGGGATATCGGCAAAATTTTGGCGAGGAAAGTTCTTGACGGAAGATTAATAAAATTTCAATGACACACGGTGTGCTAGGAATAAAGATTATTATTTAACCACAAACAACAAAGTGGGCAAGAACTTAAAAAAAAAGTAATAAACACGACTTACAATCTAAAGCGGCGTTTCTCAACGGAGGGCCCGCGAAATGTGTAGAATCTAACTCAGCTCAATATACTCCTTTCAGGTTCTTCCTAATCGTGGTTTTATTGTAATTACTACTGGATAATTACGGTCTTTTTTTTATTGACATTAATGTAAAAGGTGTTTTTAAGTTCTAAACATATTTCTTAATAATAAGTATTACATTTATGAATATTACAGTGAGATGTTTCTCAAGCACCCGCGAGTTCAGATGTCAACCTTCGTAAAAAAAAAAAAAAAGCACTCAAAAAGAAGACGTGGCGGATTTGAGGTTCTCAAAGTCGTGTTTCTGAGGATTCAGATCTTCTGGATTATGACGCCATGTCGTCGGTTGAGCCGCTCCCAAGGTTTCGAAGGATGACAGTGTTTTTGAAATGTCGATAAAGATTAACCCAACGACACAGAGAAATATCTTCGAAACCCCGAATCTAAAGCCGTCATAGCTGGGTTGGTATTGCGGCTGGGCTACGGGTTGGACCACTGAGGAATTTTAGGTCGATTATCTGTAGGAGCAAGAGATCTCTCTCTTCTACAAAGCGTTTAGCTCGACTTTGGAGCAAACCCAGTCTCCTTTGCAATGGACACCTGGGTGTCTTTACCCGAGAGCAAAGCGTCTGTAAAGTGAAGCTGACCACTCATCCATTTCGTGCCGAGGTTAAGAATGCGCGGATCTGTGCCCTCACTTTCCCATGTATTCAGGACGTGACGTTTAATTAAGTACAGTTAAAAAAGAAATACCTTTAAATTTACTGAAAAGCAGCGTAACTGCAATCAACAGAATTCAGCCGCAGCTTAGCACAGATTTACAGCTGATTCACTGTAGTGTCCAGTGGCAGTTTTCTGTGAACGCCACTGCTAACCTTCGCTTTCCATATAAGGTGGTGTATTTCTTGACCAGCTGGGAGCTGTCGGTTTATCAAAAGGAGCCTGCTGCGTGGAGTGGTATCTAATGACGCTGCAAGTAATTCATTTAGAAGTACCGGCCTATTGAAGCTGCCAAATGAGCTCTTGGGATTGACACAATCTCTTGTCTGGTGGGTAGCAGGGAGCATTGCCCGGGATTGGTGTGATCATTCAATTCCATCTACTGCCAATGTTAACCCTTTAAACGCCGAGTTAAATCCCATCTACATTTGCTGGCATTGTAAGGAGCTTACCATATTCTCCACGTTAGCAGGACAAGGGTTAAACTTGTACGGAGCGTTGTTTCCATAAGCTACGTCTATCACGTTAAAGCATATAAAAATATTTACTTTTTTTATGTAATTGAGGGCCTGAACAAACAACTGTTTATTCCGCTGGGCAACTACTGGCTCGAAAAATAATCATTAAGTAGTCTTTTCAGTTTTGTATAACTACAAAACACAGTGGTTAAGGTGCTGTGCTACAAATCGGAAGGTCGCTGGTTCGATCCCAGATGGTGTCATTGGAATTTTTCATTGACATAAAATCCTTCCGATCGCACTATAGCCCTGGGGTCGACTCAGCCTCTAACAGAAATGAGTACCAGAAGCATTTCCTGGGGGTAAAGGCGGCCGGTGCGTAAGTCTGACAATCTTACCGCCATCCTGTGCTGTTATCATGAAACCTGGGAACCTTAACTTCCTGGAACCCTCTGGGCCACTACAGGCCTGAAGAGGGACGGCTTTACCTTTACCTTTACCTTATAACTACAAAACGGAATAGCACAATCAGAATAGAGCAGTGTTTCCCAACCACGTTTCCGCCCAGGTTTCGGCAGAATATCGTCGGGGGGCTTCGCGAGAAATCGTGGAAGAAACACATACAAATTTTAAAAGACCTCGAAAACTACCAAATATCCATCAAATTGTCGCAGGAATTTTTGTTCGACAATTGACAATACTGGAGTAATATTCCTGCGGTATCAAATGCCTATTTTTTTCCTAAATTATAAGCTTGTTCATAGGAAAGTGTTGCTGTGGATATGAAAAATTATTTTAGAGGTTCCTGTATGAAACAGTATTTGAGAAAAACTGATATGGAGAATAGACCAGTGTTGCACAAATCCCGGGCGCCTTAATTTTCCACATTCGCGCGTACTATATTTTGGTTTTTAGTATGATACTGTGTTTTGAGGCGGCTGCTAGAATTGTGGAAAATTTGTATAATTCTGGATTAAGCTAACGGGCTAAACGGTCCGGGGTTCAAATTCTGGTAAGGACGCGACCTTTGTCTCGACTTCAAAACTCCCAGACCGGCTGTGGGGCCCACTAATTCTACTATTCAACGAATGCCGGGGTTCCCTCCAAGGGAAAAAGCGGCCGAGACGTGATTTTGACGACTCACATCCACCTAGCGCCGAGGTTCAGAATGACTGGAGCTATATCTCCTCTCCCTCTACGTGCCCTCATGGCGTGGACAGGGACTTCACATTTTTTACTTTTTACGTTACGTATTTTCCAGTACATAAGACGGCCCTGCATGTACGATGTCAATCTTTCACTGTCTTCAGTTTTATGTAACTACCTGTACGGAACAGGTGCTAAACATGTGCGCGACTTTAAGGGGCCTGCCCATTTTTTCACATGATGCATTAGAAAATATCCTACACAATGCTTTTTTTTTCTTTGTTGTTCTGAGTACCGCTGCCTTCAACGGGATGTCTCGTCGGATCGAGGCATTCTACGGAATAAAACTTCCCTACTCGGCGAGAAGATAAAATAAATAGCATGTAATTCTCTTTAAAATTTGTAAATGAATTTATAATACATTTCTGTGTATATGAGAAGGTAACAATTCTATTAAGGTTTACCGCGCACGGAAATGCACATATTTAATACATGTAGTAAATTTTCAGGGAAGATGCCGAATACATAAGCTTGAATTTATATGATAGTTATTTTCGTATAATCCTTCAAAACACGGGGACCGCGGTAGCACAGTGGTTAAGGTGCTGTGCTACAAATCGGAAGGTCGTTAGTTCGATCCCGGCTGGTGTCAGTGGATTTTTCATTGACATAAAATACTTCTGATCGCACTATGGCCCTGGGGTCGACTCAGCCTCTAACAAAAATAAGTACCAGGAGTATTACCTGGGGGTAAAGGCGGCCGGTGCGTAAGGCTGACAATCTACCACCATCCTGCGCCGTTGTCACGAAATCTAGGAACCTTAACTTCCTGGAACCCTCTGGGCCTGTCCAGGCCTGTAATGGGACTGCTTTACCTTTTTACCTCCAAAACACGAATTTTCCTTTCATATAATACGCGTATGCGGAATTTTTAATGGAAATGATACTGGTACTGTAATTCAGTCTTCTAGGATGTTACGCTGCGCCAACTGATGATTATTTACAGACGTTTACAGACTTCCTTCCTTCATCAGCGTCAAGAACTACAAGGAAACCATGAAGATAAATTCACTACTCTCCTTCGAAACGTCGGTGACGATTTACCTGTCGATATAAAACACACCCGAAGACTTGAATCTACAACACAGCTCCGACAATCTGAAATCTCGAATTATTCTTATTCCATGTATCACAATAAGAACAGCAGCATTTAACATTTATAGACTGATGTATTATTTATCCGGTGTCAAGTGTGGTGTCACTGTATTTCCTGGCAGTTATGGTGCGCCGATGTACAACAAGATGATGTAAAAAGTAAAGGTAAAGATAAAACAGTCCCGTTACAGGCCTGTAGTGGCCCAGAGGGTTCCAGGAAGTTGAGGTTCCCGTATTTCATGACAGTGGCACAGGATGGTGGTAAGGTTGTCAGCTTTACGCACAGGCCGCCTTTACCCCCAGGAAATGCTTCTGGTACTCATTTCTGTTAGAGGCTGAGTTGACCACAGGGCCATAGTGCAATCGTAAGGATTATGTCAACGAAAAATTCCAATGACACCATGTGGGATGGAAACAGCGACCTTCCGATTTGTAGCACAGCACCTTAACCACTGTGCCACCGCGGTCCCGAACAAGATTATGTACAGTCCCTTACTCAAGAGAAATCAGTTGAGCTACACAGCGTGGGTAGACTCCCTTAACACTCGCGACGACGGTCGGTGGAAAACATACAGATCGCATAAAAAATACGAGTCTCTAGCAATGTACGACCTTGTTTTTACTGGTCACCATTTGTTGGGTGTTTCGTTTATAACATCCCTAAACTCAAATTTGTACAGAGCTCTAAATTCACAGAACAATATATAAATTATCCCTACGATCTCACATGCAAAAATTACGCGAATGCACTTCAGCCCAATGTATTTTTAACTACAATAAATCGGCTAAGAGTCACAAACAAGGGGTGTCGGCTTGATTCACTGCATACTGCCAAGGTCAGCCGCATACTTGTAAGTCAATATCAGTATGTAAAGGTAAATATAAGAACTATCCGCGAAGACAACGCAAAATTGTAGTGACATAACCAAGGAGGTATGTCATATTATTTGCGACGGCAGAGTGGCACGGCGTACACCGCAACTCAACACTCTTTATCATATCTAACGTAAAAATAGTGTCTAAGACAAATGTACAGAGCTCAGATTCGCAGGCCCTGTGTAAGGGATTAGACATTCCTCAAATGGACTCCGTATTTAGTGACGGAACCATTAATATTCCTTCCGTTATTCTAATTATGGGTTCACTTACTCTATAAATTGCGCCTAATGCAATTCGTCTGGAGATTACTAATCTTAGCCGGACACTGGTGGTTCAAATTTCTAAGTCGCATTCCTTCTTGGTCCCTACCAGCGAATGCACTTTGCCACGCTTCCTCCGTTCAATTTGTACAACTCCCCATAGGCGTAACTTGGGATACAAGGAGGGCAAATGCGCCGCCAATATTTTTTCTACCTAAGAATAGTTTTTATTTGGCTATTGTGCTGAGGAGGGACAAATAAATACAGAAATATTTTCAAAAAGATTATTTGGGTGGTTGAAACACAGAAAAAAGTGAAACCAATCTTCCCCCGTTTCTTAACTTCACTCCTTCTTAAATTAAAGTTCCTCATACCGATGGAAAATTTCTCCCCTCCCCCCCCCCCAACGTCCAGTGTTATTAACCAGGTTAAGCCTGAGCAATTTCCCACCCGATTTAAATCTATTTCGCTGTCACCTGTGACCTGATCTTTCGATTAAGTACAGATATTATAATGTTTTAGTCAACCTGTGATCAGTCAAACTGTCAGTGATTTTTAATACATGGACTCGTTTCCGTCAGCGACTTGACACGTCCATAATTTTTAACAAGACCAATGTCATAGGGCTCACCAAAAGTTCATTCAACGGTTGCAGTAGAATCGAAGAGCGATACGAAGAAACCTGCAATATTTTGAAACGCCGGCGCCTATACAGTTGTTTTCTTACAATTATGCAGGGCTCTGACGACGACATATCACATACGGGATAATGTGTTGTCTGGACTTTCTCAATTGTCCTTGTCTCAAAATTAATAACACTACGTCTGGAGGACATGATCGGTTCCCATTCTCAGGTAAAAGAGTGAGAAGAACGCCTTCCGATTTGGGAATGTTTGGCATTTTATTTTACCCAATATTAGACGTATACGTGATGGTGCTAAGTGAGGTAACAAGGGTGCCCAGACGTTTGGGTTAGATTTGTCTATGGGACCCAAACGAATAGATGTATCACCCACTCTTTCACCCAATGAAGGGCCCCAGTCCTTTCCCGGAAATATAGCGCCTGTAATTTGATTTTAAGCACAGACTGTAGAGACGGACGAAAGAGCAAATCATTCCAGAACTAAACTGAATATACTCGTATGTTCTGTACGACGTGAAAAGCAACGTCGTTCCTACCGTCCGTCAGCATGTGACCTTTTTTTTTCGGACCTTTTCGGATTTTCATGAAACTCTACACAAAAGCTCTTTGCAGAAAGTTTTCGAGTAAATTTGAATTTTGTAAAAATCGGCTCAGTGACAGTACTTAGCGGCAAGAGTCCATTTACACCCGTACACTCTACATTTCTTGATCGATTTTGGGGAAATTCGATAGCCCTATAGAAAATATCCACGACATATATTGTTACGCATTTTGTGAGTTTCGTGAAACTCGACACAGTGAGAACCATACTTTAATTACGGGCCCAAATGCGATTTTCTGCATTTGCATCCGATTTGGATAGATTTCGGTATGGAAGATATTCACAAATGTTCGTTTTGTATTTTGTGAAAATCGTTGCAGTGAAAGCCATTCTTTACTCACGTAAATGTAACGGTAAAGCAGTCCCATTACAGGCCTGGACAGGCCCAGAGGGTTCCAGGAAGTTAATGTTCCCAGATTTCGTGACAATGGCACAGGATGGTTGTAGGTTGTCAGCCTTACGCACCGGCCACCTTTACCCCCAGGAAATACTCCTGGTACTCATTTTTGTTAGAGGCTGAGTCGACCCCACGGCCATAGTGCGAGCAGAAGGATTTTATGTCAATTAAAAATCCACTGACACCAGCTGGGATCGAACCAACGACCTTCCGATTTGTAGCACAGCACCTTAACCACTGTGCTACCGCGGTTCCCTCTTTACTCACGCACGTAAATGAATTTCTGTCCGTACATTCCTTATTTTTTGTTCCGTATACCAGGTCTGCACATAATTCTGTAGATCATTGGTGAGTTTTGCAAAAATCGGATCGTCAATGAAATTAGCTTTACGCATGTATTGTGAAACCGTAAGTTACGAAAATAAAGAACGCCGTGGTGAATTCCGTGTGCTATGTCACGGAATACACCATTTGCAGTCTTGCTTTATGTACTGTACAACCACCATGGGTCTCACCGCAAAGACTGTAGATTACGTTTGGTGGTACCCGGTGCTTTGTAGGAGAGAGGTCTTTCCCTTGCACACCAATTCGATGTTAAAGGTCAAGAAACTTTCCCCCTTCCTCGCATCTTCTCCTCTACGTTAGACAACCCATTCACACCGCTTCGTCAGAATGTTCTGCTGTTTGCAGAACGAACACCAACATATGATGTGTTATTAGTCGTTCCGGTGGAGGATAGACGCCAACGATGCTAACTTAAACCTGTTATAAATTTTGTCCCCAATTTTAAGAGCCACTGTATGAAAGAACGGAGCAGAGGGAAAGGTCCATGAATTATTAACCTCTGCACTTGACCTAAGTAGTTACTTTCAAGCTCCGGCCGATTACTCGGGTAAAATAAGAGCTGGTTACACTTCTTAACGAAGTCTGTCCCTGGCGGAAGTCGAGTCCCGAGCCGCAGACCCACAGCCAGTCACTTCAGTGTCTGAGCTGTCCCTGCTCATAATTACGGTTTATAGGCCCCCTAAATGTATATTAATTTGTAATTGTTAGCAGCTTATTATGCTAATTCGCTGGCATTCTATTGGGCTAATAACAATGAAAATTGGTATCGTTGATTTCATGGGCTGTGGTTCAGGTCACTGCAGGACATTTAAATTTGCTCTCAACATTGCAACGGGGGGTTTTTTTACAGATGTCTCACTAATAAGTCAATTACGACTGCTTTTCTTTCTTATGTTTTGCCCTGATATCAAGAATGTTTTCTGACCATTTGTGACCAGATTAAACATACGCAACATACACAACAATCGTCAATTTATAATTCAAACATTTAACGTCATAAAAACTCGTACCTTACGTTTTTAGTCTGTCTTCGAAATTTTGCGAAAAGCGACTATGAGCTCCGTCATGCCTGTCCCTCTGCGTGGAACAACTCGGCTCCCACTGGGAGGACTTCAATGAAATTTATATTTACGCATTTTTCGAAAATATGTCGAGGAAAATGAAGTTGCATTAAAATCTGACAAGAATAGCTGGTACTGTAATGAAGGCCAATATACGTTTATGTTCATATCTCGCTCATTTCTTCTTAGAATGAAATATGTTTCAGACAAAATTTGTTGAGAAAATAAATCACATGTATTATGTTCGATATTTTTTTTTCCGAAAATCTTCCGTTTGTGAGATAAGGTTGAAAAATACAGTAGAGCCGGACAGGCCACAAATGACAATATGGCGCATGTGCATTGCATGCTGGATACTTCAGGTGCCGACACACACTCAGCATAAGTAACACTTCTGCTGTTCCACTGTCACAATGTTGCGCGAACGCGCCTCAGTGTTAAATTATACTGTACATTTTTCACCAAAATCGAGATGCGAAAGGCTAGAAATTCAGAAATAATAACACGACTATCAATTTGTAGAAATTAAAGCTAGTACGCTCTATGTGGACTATTTTGTTTAAAAACTCTATACATGTAACCGTTGTAGATGTCACGATATCTTTTAAAACTACTGATATTTTGGGTTAGGATGGTTGTTGCATTAACTCCTGGACATGCAAGAAACAGACAAAACACGTAAATGATGTCAGAATACCGATTTGTAAGTTGCATTTTATAGTGGGCGCACAACTCGACTGTTGACAATATAAGAACCTAGACAGTGTTATTTCGTAGGCCCTCGCCCATTAATTAGAATATTCAGAGTGTATGATTATAACATTTTCGGTTCTAATAACATAAGTTTTTTTTTGGGGGGGGGGGGGAGAAGGGGGAGTGGAACCCCCCATACCGGTCCTGTGGGGGGGTGAAAGAGGGGTATTGGGGGGGAGAACTTTGCTCCGACTTCAAAAGGGCCC
>Ga0131853_10001611_pt1 | contig 40350 bp, 34 predicted proteins | sample TergutLab28metaG_FD_92764 | JGI IMG/M metagenome (GOLD analysis project Ga0131853, IMG submission 92764) | Labiotermes labralis P1 segment gut microbial communities from Petit-Saut dam, French Guiana - Lab288 P1 (version 2) (version 2) | ecosystem: Host-associated > Arthropoda: Insects >...
GTGGTGGAGCAACTGGCACGACAACCACGACTGATGGTGGAGCAACGAGCACTACAACCACGACTGCTCACGGCGGCGGTGGCGGAGCAACTGGCACGACAACCACGACTGCTCACGGCGGCGGTGGTGGAGCAACTGGCACGACAACCACGACTGCTCACGGCGGCGGTGGCGGAGCGACGAGCACTACGACTGCTCATGGCGGCGGTGGCGGAGCGACGAGCACCACGACATCTCATGGCGGTAGTCCTACTGGTAGACCGTGTCTTCGGGGTTATTGCGGTCTTGGTCAAGGCAATGGTCCACGAAATGCGTGCTGTTCCACTAACAACGATTGCAGAGATACATGCAATAGTAATGGCCGATGTGGTAGTTCGAATGGAAGTAAACCGCCTAATACACAATGTCCCAATAGCTATCAATGCATTCCTGGGTACTGTGGCACTAAGAAAGGTAAAGGACCTACTGGTGCATGCTGTTCTTCCAATAATGATTGTCAAGATACATGCAACAATGATGGTCGATGCGCTCAATCAAATGGCACCGGCGAACCCGCATTCGGTTGTTATAACATGTAGACGTGGAAATATTGATTTTTTAAAAATCAAAAACACTTGAGATGGATAGAATGGATGACAAACTCAAACTCGCCGAATTGATGGAGAGAGGTGGATTATGTGTATTTGATCGATCGCCTCTGAAATATTCTTCTACATTAAATGCATTATGCGAACAATTAAATGTCGATTATAAAGCGGAAGCGATAACGAAAAAGACAATGTCCGATCTAAGCAAGCTGGGATCGATCAATTTTGTTATTATAGAATCAATAGATTTTGATTATGACATCGATCGAAAGGCCAATATCAGCATCATCGATAACGGATTCGAAAAAACAATGGTTATTTATACGTCGGAAAAATATATGGTAGACAACGTGAAACGTTTAACCCGTTATATCAAGCATTATCAATTGGCGGGACATGATATGTATCATGAATATTTGCTCACATATTCATCGATAAACAAAGCAACATTAACCGGCAGCGAAACGTATGATCCGCAAGAAGATATCGCCATTTTCGATGAATATCATGGGACGCGATATGATGCAGCTATTAATCTTGCCATGAACGTTTTAGAAACAGAACATAAACCGATCTATGAGGAAAATCCAATGCCTCTAAACGAATTTGTTTTGTATATAATGAGACATGTAGTTGGGTTAGATATTATTATCGTTATTATATTTAACCAAGAGTATTATGTTTTGGGCGATTATGGAACCGTAGGTTATAGCATATTAGAGATTAAAAATGATGAAATCATCGTGCCCGTTATAACAACGAACGAATTATTAGCTCGTTATACATTAGGAGATCCGAACAAACTAATGTCTTGTGTAACCATGCTAAAATGATATTATGATTAAAAAACACTCTTCTGAGAGAAATGCAATATAGAATATTTATATTATTAGCAATTTGCATCGTACACGTTTTTGCTGGTACAAAAAATAAACAAGGAAAGGCAGAGATTACCGGCTTGTTTTATATTAAAGATTTAATTGAGTTTCTCGATCCCTCTGCTATTCTCCTTCCGGATGATACAACTCATAGATATCCATATGGCGCGGATGAAGATCCAAACGATGACAAGAAATGGGACGTCGATACGATATTAGACGGCGCGGCAGGATACAACGATATTTTTTACGAAGTAGAACATATACTAAAGACCGGACAAACAAACATATTAACCGCCGACGAAAACACATTGACAGGAATACAAATGTCTCTTGAGGATGCTCGTGATCAATTTGCGCGGTCTGCCGCAATTCGAGGAAGCTATAACGGAGGTAAACTTAATGGTGGACATTTACATATGTATCAAACCATCAAAAGCATCGAAAATTCGTTAACCGCTTATAATACAATTATTTGTGCCAAATTGAGCAGCAATTAGTTTGTTGTGACCATGTTTTTAAAAAAAACGTCGACGTTCTGCCACGTGACGTTGTGTAACCCTAAAATTGTATCTGTACATTATTTGCGCGTTAAATACGCAGCGTTGCGGACAAGAATCGTGATGGGCGATATAAAATTAGTGCGCTGCATCGGGCGAGGCGGCTATGGCGAGGTCCACTACGGCATGTGGAACCATCAACATGTCGCCATCAAACAATTCTTTTTAGGCGACGATTACATGGATACCATCAACCAGGAAATCGATCTGATCAAGAATTTATCGAACCGCTACATCATCCAGTTCTACGCCGTCGAGAAATACAACGGACGGATCGTGATGATCACGGATTACGCGGAAAACGGCAACTTGTCGACGTATCTCCGGAAGAACCACCCCAGCTGGGACACGCGCTCGGACATTATCGACGGCATCCTCCGCGGCATGATCTATCTGCATTCCCAGAACGTAATCCATTGCGATCTGAAAACGCTGAACATCCTGATGGACAAGCACAACACGCCGAAATTGTGCGATTTTGGGCTTTCGCGTGTGAAGGTGCACTCGAAATCGGTCACGGGGATGATCAAGGGAACTGTTCGATGGATGGCGCCGGAACTTTTTAGCGGTAAACCCCATTCGTTTGCCACCGACATCTTTGCCTTGGGAATCGTGCTGTGGGAAATTTGCGCCAATGGTAATCAAATACCGTATGAAACGTTTGTCGACGACACCATCGTCATTGTCAACGTGCGCGAAGGATACCGCGACGAAATACCGAAAGAAACCCCCGACACGCTCCGCTCCACGATCACTGCGTGCTGGCACCAGGATCCTAGCAGCCGGCCGAAAGCGAGCGAATTGATCCAGCAGCCATCCTCTACGGTGAAATCATACGACGTCGTCACGGATTTGTCGATCAAATTCACGGACAGCGTCACTATGGCAAGCAACCCAAACAACGAATCTCTCAATCTGTACAACCGAGCGTTTTTCAACGAACTCGCCGGTCGTCTTGACCAAGCATTCAATATGTACAAGCAGGCTGCCGACATGGGTGATGATGTGTCGATGTACACGGTCGGGCTTTTCCATCAAGCAGGGCGAGGCGGCGCCGAGAAAAACATCCACAAAGCGATCGAGTATTTCGAGAAAGCCAAGACAGGCCTTGCGTACAACGCTCTTGGCGCTATTTATCACAACGGCACGGATGGCATTCCTCGCGACTACAAAAAAGCGATGACGTTGTATATGAAAGGATGCGACGGCGGGGTAGGAGCATCTATGCGAAACGTAGGTATTTTGCACCGATTCGGTCTAGGCACGCCCGTCAATTATGAAGAAGCCATAAAATGGTTCAGAAAAGCTGTCGAAAAGAACGCCGTCTCCGCTTCATATGAACTAGGAATCATGTATCGCGACGGGTTGGGCGTGACCAAGAATAGCAAAATGGCATTGTATTGGTTCCAGCAAGCCGCCGAGAAAAATCACGCAGGCTCGATTCTCGAAACAGGACTGGCCTATCATGACATGAAACAATTCAAACCTGCGTATGAATGGTATCTGAAAGGCGCCCAAATGAATGACCCGGTGTGCATGTGCAACTTATCCGTGCTGTACAAGAATGGACTGTATGTCGCGCAGGATTTCAACAAAGCGTACGAATGGTGCGCGAAGTCGGCCCAACTCGGTAGCTCGTACGGCATGTTGTATCTCGGTGATCTGTATCTGACGGGTAAAGGCGTACCGATGGACAAGCAAAAGGCACAGGAATGGTACATAAAAAGCGCCGAAAATGGGAACTCCACGGCTACCAACGCCATAGGTGCGGTATATTTCGCCGAGAAGAACTACAAAGACGCAATGACATGGTACACCAAGAGCGCCGCATTGGGCGACGTCAAGTCGATGCACACCATCGGGTACATGTATCACTACGGGCTGGGCGTCCCTCTCAACTACACAACCGCACACGAATGGTACAAAAAAGGCGTTGACAAAAAATACGGCGTGAGCATGAATAATCTAGCGATTTTATATCGAGATGGATTAGGCGTGACCCGAGATTATGCGAAGGCCTACCAACTGTTCAAAGAGGCGTCAGAGAACGGAAGCATGATGGCCATGTTTAACTTGGGCGATGCGTATGTGTACGGCGAAGGAGTCGAGAAGAATTTTGAAGAAGCGCACAAATGGTACCTACGGGGTGCGGAGAAAGGAGACGTGCCCTCAATGCGTAAGGTGAGTGAGATGTACCGAGACGGCAAAGGAGTCCCGCAAAACGACGAGGAAGCGCTGAAATGGTTCGAGCGGGCGAATTCCGCGGTTAGTTTAATTTAAGTTTTAATACATAGTTTAGTTTGTTTAAAATTGGGCCGTCTCGGCACTGATCAGCTGGTTCAGCATGTCCGACATCGATGGACGACGATGCGGCTGAGGACTAACAACAGTGGCATCGGGCGTTTGCCCTAGATCACACATAATTATCCCAAACGCATACACATCAGACGCTTTCGAGCTTGTCCCGGTCGCTTTTCGCTCGGGGCTCCAATATCGCATGTCAAATTGCACGCCTGTGATGCAAAACGTTTCGTCGCTTTCTTTGCGGCTCATCTCGAACCCGGTGATTTTCGGAGTAAACTGATGGTCGATCATGATCGTCGTGGAGCAAAGATTCTTATGAATAATGTCGCATTCGTGTATGTAGTTGACGCCCGCGGCTATCTTGCGGCACAGCGAAATCGTGTTTTTGAGATTGTAAATGATCAATTCTTCGAGCGAAAACATGGTAGCTTCGTATACTAGTTTATTGTTGTCCGCAATTCCGTGTATCTTTAAGATATAATCACAATCTTGCAGCGATTTGTTCAACAGTACTCCGCGTTTGAAATACGGCTGGATCGATTTGACTTCATGGATGATCACCTTAGTATTGTAGTTATATAGTCCTTCGTATATGTTGCCGAGGGCATAGGTGCGTATGCATTTTCCCATCTGGACGTTTGTGCGCGGGTTTTTACTGAGCTGCTCTGGGCGGGCGTTCAGTATTTTCCGGGCGCGCGTCATGTGTTGTTCCATCCGAGCGAGCGTCTCCTCGTCTTCTTTGTCATCAACGTCATTCTCGATCGATTTCCATGCCTCGGCATCATGATTTAATTGCTCGAACCACTTGTGTAATTCCTGACTTAATTTTTCATACATCACCTTACCGTTGTATCCTTTAAAGACCTGCTGAATAGGATTCGACGTGCTCATTTTGATGACATATTCTTTGCATTCCCGCAAGATGTCGTACAAGATATTTAGCGACGGGAGATGTTTCGTTTCGTGCTCTCTCAGCTTCAGTGTGTTTAAAACGTATTGGGCTTGACGCGATAGCTCTCGGCATCGATGCTTACTGAACGACGCTTCGTTTGATAATTTCACGATGTCGCTGATGCACCAATATATCACACGTATGTCAATGTTTGTCATCAAAGGGGCCACCATGTGTTAATGCATGTTTGTCCGATTCGATTTTCCATGGCCAGTTGTGTCACATCAAAAAAATGCTTTATGCATTTTCCATGTTCATGTTTGCGAAAATACGATTATTTTATCTGTGATGGCGTGACGAACAATTGAGTCAATACAATATACACGTTCCTGCAATCATGAGATGGTCTCGAGATCATCTTACATCGTCTCGAGACGATGTGAGACCGCAGCGCCTATTCAAACTCCGAAATAACCATCGACAAAACTTTTTGTTTCGAACTCCGCTCAGAAGTAAATTACCATCTGAACGTTATTTCAAACTCCGACACGATGGTAATTTCCTTTCGTGTCCGCCGGCCGAGATTTTTTTTGTTTTCTGGCCGAGATGTATATATTCAAACTCCGACATATTAATTTGTGTAACCGAGCAAACTAATTGGTGTATCGTGTTCAATATAACATCATGATACAGTGGCTCGTTTGGGCCATTCCATTCATTTCGTTAGTGGTATCTGGAGTTTCATTTGAACTAGAAACCACGTGTAGACATGCGGACGATCTGCAATGCGCATATCATTTAGTAATGGAGAACGGTTATACTACGACCATTGGTATGTTCGTTCCCGAAGGTGATGGTATTCCGACATCGGGCGCGAGAATATGTTCGAACGATGGCGTTGTGTGTATCACTCGCATCGGGTTAGGTGATACACAATGGACATTCTATTTAGAATATGCAAATCAGCGTGTTGGGCCGTACACAGTAAACGCCAAGTGGAAGGAACATTATTGTGATGTGGGATGGGGAATATTTCCGGACGATTGTGCGGATTATTATGTGTCGGATCAGCGATATGGATCCAGCTCCCCGCCGCCGGCTAATGCTTGCGATGCAGCCCATTTTGGCTCTGGTGATGGTCGAGGCAGTGCGGGTGATTGTTGTGAAACGAATGATGATTGCAATTCTCAGTATGTATGTGCTTCTAACCATCAATGTGTATCGGGTCAACATCCTAGTGGAAATGTATGCAATACGGCACATTTCGGTACGGGCGATGGTCAAGGTGGTGTCGGCGATTGCTGCGAGTCTAATGATGATTGTAGAGATAGCTGTCAAAGCAATCACCAATGTAATGCAGCGACTGGGCCGCCATCCTCGTGTGATGATTCATACTATGGCACTGGTAATCGTAAGGGCGGTGATGGGGATTGTTGCGAAACCGTGGAAGATTGCGACTGTGATCATATTTGTGTCGTTGGCAATGTGTGTAAAGAAGGTCAACGTCTTGGCGGTTGTAACGGAGGCTCGTCTTCATGCACTAGCGGCTACTCAGGAAGCGGCAATGGCCAAGGTCCTAATGGTGCTTGCTGTACATCAAGTGATGATTGTCAAGACACTTGTAGCAGTGGTCGGTGTAGCGGTGCGAGTACATTACCAACATCTACACCATCTTCGTGCCTTTCTGGCTATGCAGGAAAAGGCAATGGCCAAGGCCCGACATGTGCATGTTGCAAGAGTAGCAATGATTGCCTCGATACGTGCAATTCGGATGGCACATGTGGCGCGTCTGGGGCATCATGTAATCTACCGTCAAAAACCACCACGACTACAACCACTACAAAGGCAACACCGACATCATGTGTCACCGGTTATTACGGCAAAGGTAGTGGACAAGGTCCAACGTGCGCATGTTGCGCAAGCAACAATGATTGCCTCGATACGTGTAATTCAGATGGTACATGCGGCGTTTCTGGGGCATCATGTAATCTACCATCAAAAACCACCACGACTACAACCACTACAAAGGCAACACCGACATCATGTGTCACCGGTTATTACGGAAAAAGTAATGGGCAAGGTCCGACGTGCGCATGTTGCGCAAGCGACAATGATTGCCTCGATACGTGCAATTCAGATGGTACATGTGGCGTTTCTGGATCGTCATGCAATTTACCGTCAACAACAGCGTCGACCACAACGACAACAACGACACCAATGCCAATGCCGACATCCGTAACTGGATGTTTATCGCGTAGTAGTTTAGGGTTACAGCTACAAGACGGTCCTACGGGCGCATGTTGTATCTCAGATCTTGATTGCGTTTTGGAAGATATGTGCATCGACGGAACTTGCACATCCTATTATTATGATCCAGAATTGTACGAAGATTGCAGCGACAGTCCTCAATATGTATCCACGACAACCATTATTCAAACCGCAACTGTTACATTAGGAGATGGGAGTGGGGCTGCATTCCAGACACCATTTGCTCTACCCTTTCCTGCAGCGCCTCCATTTTGTTTCTTATGTTTTGCCGGTGTAGGTGGTGGAGCTGGACCTGGAGGTGTCGCATGTTTCACTAACAATGATTGTCGGTCAAACAATTGTGATAATAATTTATGTGCTATAGATACGATATCTAGTACGAGCACTACGCCGACCAGCACCACGTCTGAGGCAACTATCACTATTGCACCGACCAATGCAACGTCTAGCACGAGTATCACTATTACACCGACTAATAATGCAACGTCTAGCACGACTATTACTATTGCACCGACTAATACAACGTCTAGCACGAGTATCACTATTGCACCGACTAGCACGACTATTACTATTGCACCGACCAATACAACGTCTAGCACGAGTATCACTATTGCACCGACCAGTACAACATCTAGCCCGAATAATTCTACGTTAACCACAATTAATGCCACATTAACATCATACTACACATTTACTACATACGTTAACGCGACATCCCCTACACCAACCGCTACGCCTTGCTCTTGTGTTACGGGTTATTCTAACACAGGAAACGGTAAAGGACCCACCGGAGCATGCTGTAAAGCGAGTAATGATTGTCTGGACACGTGCAATAAGGATGGGGTTTGTGGAGTTAGTGGTGTATTATATTCATGTACCGGCATCACCTCATCGAGCAGCACTACGACTACGAAAAGCACCAGCACCACTTCTTCGAGCAGCACTACGACTACGAAAAGCACCAGCACCACTTCTTCGAGAAGCACTACGACTACGAAAAGCACCAGCACCACTTCTTCGAGCAGCACTACGTCTAGCGCCTCAAGCACCCCTACGTGTGGCGGCTCGAGCAGTTGCACGACAGACAATGATTGTTCGGGAAACAAATGCTGTGATTCGAATGGCCAATGCAATTCTAATCTCGATTATTGCCCGTCTAACGGAGGTAGGTGTCCATCGGGATCGTGTACCGGTAAATATGCAGGATCTGGATCGGGCAAAGGCACATCGGGTAATTGCTGTGACACTGATAACGATTGTCAATCTACATGCCTTTCTGGCGTTTGTGGTGGTAGTTAGACGCTCTCCCGAACTGGGTTTAAAACGATTATTCATTCGGTACAGCCGTCACTCGTCTAATCTAATGACAGTACGCGGAAATCATCGATGATTATCGCCTATGCGCATGATGTGACTTGATCGAATTCGCCCGCTGCGCTGTGAGACCCGCCGGTTGATTCGTGCCAGCGGCGCAACGAACACATGCTGAAATGATACGTCATTAAAATGAAATACGGTGGTTAATGCGATAAACGAATAAATGGACATTGTGGTTGGTGCGGATGTAAACATCGATTCTATCGACAAATGCTTGATGGATTATTATGCGACAATCACAGAGCATGCCACCAAACATAAATATATTATTTTAGAAACGGATTATTTCACGTTCACTGTTGGTGATGTTGTTTGTAACATCAAATGTGATTATGAATGTCGTAATTATATCATGAGCGAATTGTTCATGCCGAAGCCCGACAGTTATTATGAAAGGATGATCAACACTTCGTTCAATAACGATTTAGCTCTGAAAAATGGCATCTTTTACAACACACGACGACCATATATGCTCTTCAGCAACGAACCATTCAAAACTTATTTGACAGAACGAAACACCATCACTGAAACATATGCCGAAGTAGATATTCAGCATATGACAAACATCGTGAGACAAAAGCGGTGCCATCAAACATTTTTTATCGTTAATCTCGGGAACGGCGAATACATGTCATGCAACACCACATCTTTCCATGTAAATCGATATCCACAACACGCACATCACGACGTGCTCGACAATTTATACATGTATCCTGATCTGGCGATCGAAATGCCCGAAAAGGAAATACCTACGACAACATCCACCTTATCAATGGACATGAATGGCAATCCTATTCGCGACGATCATTATTATTACCTAAACATACTCACCGAAAATGACAATGACAACAACGACATTCTCATGGTGGTTGATGATAAAATCATAGGCTCAAACGGCGACGATGGGTTAATAGTGCGGTGTAAAATGATGAATGATCAAATGTATTTCATATATATGAATAAATATTATATATGCGCAGATGATGACCAAAACATTGTTTTAAATGATGAAATGCCTTCACCGGATCAGTGCCTGCAATTTGTCGATAATGACAATCGATTTAAGATTGTTCACAAAGACAAATTTATGGACATCGATTGGATCACATCATCCTATGGCGACATTTTGTTTCGATACAATGATGGTCTTGACATGTGTTTGGAACCGTTTTAAAATCAAGTGATAATAGCCATATCTGAATATGTGGCACAAAATGATTGAGTTTCCGTGGGCCTTAATAACATTATATCATGCGGACGACAATTAGGGAGGTTTACAACTGTTACTTGAAATTCATGTCTATCTTGTAGCTTATAATTACTATAAAATCCTGATAAAAAGCCACCCCCGCCTAGATTATTTTGCCATGCAGGAACACAGCGCACTTCAGCATCTTCGCCACCTTCGTACGTTGTGGCAAAAGGAAATTCATCGCATTCTACATCTATACCAAGTTGAAGAGCTTCCCCTTGACAAACGGATTTTATATCTTTACCATTACATGCTTTATTTCTGTTAGCTTGTGCAGCTTTTATTGCAGCCTGTGTGGAGCAAACAGTTTGTTTTATCGCCTTACCATTGGAATCATAAGTATAAGTGGTTTGTCTGGGACCTATAGCCTGACCATCGAGAGGACGTTGCCTAGTTAAAATCACAGCTTTTTGATTAATCTTGGTCAAATATTGGTTGATATTACACGCTATATCTGGACAATGGTTCCCATCATACACAAGTGTCGGTATGGCATACGCAAACGGGATGAATAGCGCTAATGTGTATATGAACAACATAACGAACATTAACCCGACGCAATTAAAATTGTCGGTTACACAAACTGATTGTTTTGTTTCGTACAGCCGAGCAAAGATGCTAAAGCAATTTCTTCATTTATATAACTCGAGATGATTCGAGATGATCTGAGATGATCTGAGATGATCTGAGATGATCTGAGATGATCTGAGATGATCTGAGATGATCTGAGATGATCTGAGACCGCGGCGCTATTCAAACTCCGAAATAGTCATCCGACAAAACTTTTTCTGAGCGATATTTCAAACTCCGCTTTAATGTAAATTACCATCGTGTCGGAGTCTGAAAATAAAGTTCATAATGGTAATTTCTTTCCGAGCGGAGTTCGAAAAAAAAAGTTTTGTCGGCCGAGCATCTATTCAAACTCCGACGCGATCCGTTGTTTTAAACCGACTTGTCCATCGAGACCTTGATGTTGGCCATCTGAAGCACGTTGGCGATCGTCTTCATGGAGTACGGCATCTTCTCCACCGTGCAGCGCTCGTGACACACGAGACACTCGTTGTTGTACGACAGGAAATATCCGCACGACTTACACAGGAACACATCGGACATATCGCTCTCGCGCACGACCGTGCGGACCAGCTCCGACGCGCCGTGGCTGATCAGACAGTCGATCTCCATCTCGCCGATGCGCAGGCCGCCGCCGCGCGACCGCCCAGACAGCGGCTGGTTGCTCAGCGAGTTGACCTCGCCGTAGTAGCGGTGGTGGATCTTGTCGGCCGCTTGGTGCGGCAGCACGAGGTAGTACACCAGCCCCATCACCACGTTGTCGATGATCTCGCCGGTGAACGGATGGTACAGCAGCTCGGTGTCGCTAGTGCCGCCGCGGTCCACACGCTCGAACGTGGTGCCGTCCACGAAGCGGCATTGCTTGCCCAGCGTGGATTCGATCAGCTGGCCGACCGTCATGCGCGACGGGATGGCGTGCGGGTTGATGACGATGTCGGGCGTGGTGCCGTCCTCGGCGAAGGGCAGGTCTTCTTCGCTGGCCAGATGCCCGATCACGCCTTTCTGGGCATGCCGCGATGCCAGCTTATCGCCGATCTTCAGGCGACGGTAGCGCTCGGTGACAAAGCGGATGCCCATCTCTTTGTCGTTGTCGAAATGGACCCGATCCACGACAACGACGGGCTCGTCGTCGGGGTGCTCGATCGACATCACCTCGAAGTTGTTCCCGATGGACCGGCGCGCATACGTGATGAACGGATCGCCGGGCTGTAGCGTCACGCCTTTCCGCGCAACACCGTGGTCGTATCGATCGTCTCGCGAGCTGGAGAGCGTGAGAGGGATATCATCGACTTGCAGCACCACGGTGACGTTTTTGACGTACGTGTACACATAGCCCATGCGCTCTACGAGCGATTTCTTGATCACGATGGCGTCTTCCTCGTTCCACCCCAAGTAGGGGCATATCGCGACGACCATGTTGATGCCGTTGGCGATGCTGAAAAAATCGGTGGATTGCGTCGTGACCAAGGGGCGCTGCGCATACAGCAATCGCTTGTGGTCTACGTGCATATTGCTTCCTGTCGACAGCTCCATCGCCTGCTTGAGCATCGACGATGCAAACACCGTGCGTGCACACTGGTTGTGCTGTGACAGCGGAATCATCGACGCGGAGAGGCCCAGCATGTCCGACGGATGCACGCTGTGAAAACGCTGCCAATTTTCCGACGGATCGACGAACCACCCGTCGCGGGTGAGCCGCATCGGCCGGCCCCGCGTCGTCCGGATGAACACGACATCAAACGAGACGTGCATGCTCATGAACGGACGGCGGGTGCGCTTCAGCTCGATCAGCCGCTCGAGCAGATCAGGACACCGCACAAACCGACAGATCGAGTTGATGAAGTAGCATTGCACGTGCTCGCACGACGCATCGTGCCACGACTGGACGATCTGCGCGATGTCGGTGTGGTGGTCCGACACAACGCACGACAGCGCCAGCGAGCGAATCAGGCCAACGCGGCGTCCTTCAGGCGTCTCGGCTGGGCAGATATAGCCACGGTGCGACGGATGTATCATGCGCATGTCGAGATTCCGTGTGTTTTCGTCGGTAGGAATCATGATTTTCCGGACACTCGACATAAGATCCAGCGTCGAGCGCCGCGACACCGTCATGACCACGCTTTCGTAGCGCCGCCCGAAGATCTCGGACACGCCGGTCTTGAAGCGCTGGAAGATCTGGTGGTGCATGTTATGCTGCAAGTCTTTCTTCAGCGACAGAAATATCTTTTTCGGCTCGGTCTGGCGGCGGCTCAGGCTCAGGCGCGCCGTGCGCGTGAACACGTCTTTCACGATGTCGTAGTGGCATCGGAATGTTTTGTTCTGGTAGTCGGAGAGGTCGGTGCTGCGGTAAAACCCGATGGACTGGCCGATCACCAACGACGTCATGTAGATCAGGGTGCACACCACCTCGGCGTCAGTCATCGTGCCGAAATAGTCATGGCGGTCGGGGATCGGCTCGTCGACGTTGCTTGCGCCGATGAGCATGATCGACTTCGCCGTCGACACGATCTCGCGCGACAGATTCATGTCCGCCATGAATTGCGTCACGTCGACAAACGTAAAGCCCAGCCCGCTGACGAGGTTGAACACCGGCAGCTTCATGTCGTCAAAGATGAAGAAAATCTGCGTGTCGTGGAAAATGCACTTGACCTGCTTGCGAACACCGATGAACCGGATCGTGCACATGTTGTCGCTCAGAAAGTAGATGGACTTCATGAAGATTTCGTTGATCATCGGGAATTTCTCGATGCCGTCTACAATGAAGTAGCCGTCGGGCGTGATGCGCGGAATCGTGCACAACACCCCTTCGTGTCGATGTATATTGCCGTGGACTTGCCATACGTAGTTTGTTTTGTTCTCGATCGCCGTCTCCACAGAGGTGTCTTCCACCAAGCGCGCGGAGCATCCGTCGGGCAACTCGGTCAACATTTCGCGGATGACTTTGTCGTATAATTCCGGCAAATTCGCCGTGTGGCCATATTGCTTGAACACATCCATAAACCGAATTATATTTTTTGACGAAATCTAAATTCGATAGTTCGTTTTATGTCGGGCAAATTCTGGATCACCTCGTCGAAGTTCGACATCAACAAGGTGTCTTTCTCGGCACCTGTGGACATCGGCAACAAGTACACTCGCTACAACGTGCGATATCTGTATGACAACGATTCGATCAGAAATTTAACGCTGACGACCGGCGGCAAGGACATTTTGATGACATGCACCGGCGTGTACCCGGAACAAGGCCAATTCGCCAAAGAGCATTCGTATCAAAGCACGCTCGTGACTGAGAAGGACACCGCCGACATGTACAGCGCGATTGTGGACATCGTCAAAAAGTTCAAGAGCGAGATCATTCCCAACGGCGAGCTGAAGTGCCCCGTGAAAGAATTAGACGACGGCACGACCAAGCTGTACACCAAGCTCATTCAGTCGAACGACGGCAATGTGTACACGGTGTTTACCGACAAAGACAACGAAGCCATCGACGTGAAGGAGCTCGCCACGTCATTCAAGTGCCGTCCGTGCATCGCGATCAACTTCGTGCTCGACCGCGGCATCCGCGCATCCATGAAGCTCCAGATGACCCGCGTCTACGTGTCGGACATGGAGGAGAAGGTCGAGGCCAATCTGTCCGAGATGGACTAAGTGCCATAGCATCGGTTTAAAATGATTTTTGTGGCACGCGTGGGCTACCCACAGAGATACCTTCCTTTGCTTTATGTCCCCATGCTCCACCCGCCTTCCGTATGTATTTATGTCCCGCACCTTCATTTCGTATGACTGTCTACTTTATCGGTGTCGCGGTAGAGCATGCCATTTTGCACTGGAATCCACTGAGTGAGTCGATGGGTTTTAAAAAATCGTCCGGGTGCCGCACGCCATGCACTGGACCACCAAGCTGGATCCCTCGTCGGCGCGGCGAAGCTGGACTTCTCGCGTCACGGTATCGTCCGACTGACACTTGGGACACGGTTGCGACGCTGCTGCGGTTTTTTGGGAGGACGGTGGTTTACATTTCTCTAGAAGTTGCAGCGCCTTGTCGGCCGGCAGCGACGCTAGGTAGCGGCGGGAGTAGTCATCCATCGTTGGAAAAACGAATATTCGCGCGCTAATGATCATTTTTCGACCATGAAAGAACTCTCTCATGTTAGTTTTATGCCCGTGCGGTGCGATATTACCCATCTGTTTCATCACATCGAGTTGTCGCGCAATATAAGATCGATTTCCTTGTATCACAACGATCGGTGGTCCTATAGATACATGCGCGGATCGGACCGTCCGAGCCCCAAGGACCCAACGTCGTCCGAATTGCACATCCAGTGGCGCGACGCGTGGGTGTGTGTTGCCGACGACTGTCTGTGGTTCACCAATCACCACGACCGGGCGAAAAACACGGAATGGCTCCGCGAGATGCTGCACGAGATACCGCTGCCATACAGCCCCCTGCAAGAGGCCGATTATCGATACATCACGACGTATCCGCTGACCAAACCGTGGGACGTGGTGGTGTTTGCGCATATCCTGACGACGCATCACGAATATCGCCAGCGCCTCGCCTATTCCGAGTCGCAGCAGCCCATCTCGGCCAAGGTCAAGAAGATGATACGCATTGCCAACACGCGCGTCGTGGTGACCATGAACATCGCGGATCCGGATCTTCTCTCCATCCGCATGTCGAATTTGGAAAAGGATCAGTACGACACCATCATGGCATTGCTGAACAAGGTGCTGATCCATTATCACAACGTGTACGAGGAGGTGTTCGAGCTGTATTACCATGTCCCTGCGATGAGCTCGCTGACCATCACGGAGCGCTCGCCGGAGTCATACATATCGTACCTGCGACGCATGGACCCGGAGCTCTTCATCAGCGGCTATTCGCGCGAATGCCCCGTGCTCCCCCGGCTGTTGACAGAGCCGCCGCCACCGGATGTCTTCTACATCCGCTATCCATCCGACAGCGGGTACTACTACGTCGCGCCAGAGGGCTATTTCATCGGGCTTAAGAAAAACCGTCTGAAGAACAAAGATGCGTATCCGTACCTGATCAACTGCTACAAGGAAAACCATCTGCTGAAGCGAAACTCGCATCTATACCAGTACTGCTACGGCACAGACACGCTCGCCACCCATGCGGAGTCGCAAAAGCGCCACAGCCTGCCACACAACATCCCCATCGACGGCGCCTACTGCCGGCCCGTCGACGTGGCGCCGTCCGACACGGATCTTATTTTCATCGAGGTGGACAGCAGCAACGTCGCGTCCCTGGTGATTCCCAAGCACGTTCACAAGTACATGTGGCGGCGCCGGCATGAACACTGCTCCGTGATCGTACAACAATACAAAGGAGCGTATGGCATGAAACAGATGGTCTATAGCATGGTGATGCTAGCGGGCGAACATACGTTTCGATACGACGCGCATCCGTTCTTGACGGCCTTGGCGGCACGGCTGGAGCAGCATTCTGGCACCGACGTCGTGAACGGCACCGAGCAATATGTAGACGAGCATCGCAAGTGTGTGCTGGTGCGCCTCGAGGACGGACAGCTGCAGGAATGTTACCAGGAACCCTTAGATATCCCGTTGCTCGAATTGTCCGACGTGTCCGATCTGTTCGGCGATGCGTACGATGCATACAAGCTGGGCATCATCGACCACACGCAATATCGCAACTTCACGCAGCGACCGCACGAGATATACGAGAAATGATGCGATGTCTTTTAAAAGATACATCTTCGGCTATCGCGATGTGATGTGATGTGATGTGATGTGATGCGAATGCGCCATTTTTAGGCCGACGATCAGCGTGAGGATACTTAGCGCAGAATATTACCGAAGGGTAACGATTAGATCATCTCGAGATGATCTGACATGATGTGAGACCGCAGCGCCAGCGCCCCCGAGATGATATATTCAAACTCCGAGATCGCCATCTGACAAAACTTTTTTTTCCAAACTCCGACATAATGGTAATTTACATGTAAGCGGAGTTTGAAAATCGAGTTCATGATGGTAATTTACATGTAAGCGGAGTTTGAAAATCGAGTTCATGATGGTAATTTACATGTAAGCGGAGTTTGAAAATAGAGTTCATGATGGAAATTTACATTCGTGCCCCCCGGGAAAAAAAGTTTTGTTGGCGATCCGAGACGAAAATTTTTACTCGGAATGGTGATGTGATGTGATGTGATGTGATGTCTTTTAAAAGGTGCATCTATAGTCCATGATGTATCGGTCGTCGCTCATCTCGATGCTTTCTTTGTCCAGTTCTTCCAAGAAGGCGTCATAGTCAGGCGTGCGCATGGATGGATATAATTCACGGTACCATTGCTTGAATTTTTCGTATACACCGTGAATGAGGGTGAATTCCCCGACATTCTGTTCCAAGTAGCGGTGGATGAACTTCAGGATTTTGTTGTTAGCGATGATGAATTCGGTGGTGTAGTCGTGAAACTCGCGCTCTAGCTGCATACCGTACTTCATATACAAATGATGCTGGGAAATGGCGATGCGAATAAATGCAGGTGCAAACGTCTTGCATAGATGGTCAATGGATCTCAGCGGATAGTAATGCCGGGTGTTTAGATTTTTCGCCTTGCGGTGCTCGAGTTCGCGCTCGGACACGAAGGTGCTTTCGAACGGAATCACTAGAAAGCGTCGCCGGATCGCGGAGTCCAGCCCGACGGTTTCGATGCGGTTGTTCGCGACAACGACCATCTTTGCGCGGACGCGGATGGATCGTGCCGATTTGTATAGCTCTCGGATGTAGAGCGTGTCGTTGCCGGTGAGCTCTTTGATGCGGCCGGCATTCATGCGCTCGACGAGGTCGGGTTCTTGCGACATAACAACAAGGCTCTGCTCGAAGCACGCGAGCTCCGGTGTGGGGCTGTTGCTCTGTGCGCGCTTGGTGGTGATCAGGCTGATCGGCACGGTCGCGTAATAGTCGCCGAGTGCCTCGCGGATCAGCCGCTGCACCCAACTCTTGCCGTTGTTGCCCGTCGCGCCGTGCCAGATCGTAAAGTACTTCTCCGGGTTGCCGCTGACCAAGAGGTAGCCGAACCACCGCATGACCGAGCGGAGCACCATGGGGTTCGGGAAGATCGTCTCCAGGCACGACGCCAACGCATGGTCCTCCTCCTCAATCGTCATGTGGTAGCTGACGTGCGTCGACAGCGTCGCGCGAAACAGCGGCGAATGCAGAGAGAATTTGCCGGTCTCGTTGCAGTAGACGCCGTTGGCGAACCCGATGATGTCCCACGGGTTGATGGTCTCCACGGCCTGAAATGCTTTTACTTTGGCATAAATGTCGCTGACGAGGTGCAGGCGCTTCGTGTACGACGACAGATATTCCGTGATGTCGTTGTCGAAAACGCCCGCGACGGAGCGCGAGATGATGCCGACCAGGCACTCTTTGTCGTAGGCCTTCCAGCCCGCGCCCTCCTCGTAGCCGTACAGCGTGTCCTGGTGATAAAAGACGCGGTTGCCCATCTGCTTCAGCATGAAGTCGGAGATGTCGTTGTCGGAGCGCGCGCCTGTGTACTTTGTGATGGACATGTTTTCGACAAGACGCTCGAGCTCTCCGTCTTCGTCGGACGGCTCGTCGTCGACCAGCACCAGGTCGCCTTCGACGTGGTCGTAGTCGATGATGTCGTATTCCGCGTAATCGGCCGAGCGCTTCTTGATGGTATCCAAGACGCCGCCGTGATCGTTGATGGTGTAAAAGTCGACATACGTCAACTCATATCCATGGTAGGTATACACGTTGCAGCACGTCGATATCTTCTGATCTGCATCGATAAAACAATCGCGCACCAGATCTTTAAGCAATGTCAATGAATTTTCCCATTTGTCGTAATGCAAGTTGTATTCGGATGTGCGGATACATATAATCATGATTGTTGGGGTTTTAAAAACTAGGTGCGATTTCGATTTGCATATCGCCAGCAGACGAATTGACCGTGGATAACCGCGGCATTTTCGTTGTCGTGGATGCGTTGGCATTGCGCACAATAGCTCGGGCGCAATCGATCGAGCAGCACCATTCCGTTCTGCTGTGTTCTCACCTCGAAGTCGTCGAGCGACCACTGTACGCTTACGCCCTGCGGGGCGACCGCCACGGGGGCTCTTGGCGGCGGCTGCAGGGCTAGCTCCTCGGCATCGTCGTCGACGCACGTGACGAGGCCCTCGAGGAACGAATGCCCCGACATGCTCGTCTTGCGATTCGCTCCTTTGTAGGACCCCTCCAGGCGAAGGCACTTGACCGACGCGTAGCAGCTCATATCGATCGATGCGATTTGGTAGCGACGGGCCACATACTCGGCAAGCCACCGGCATGTGCGGTGACACGTGCTGTAATGCCGAAACATCACCAGATGGTACCGCTGCGGCGATGTGCAAAACACCGCAATGTCGTCGCCAAACATGCCCTTGAGGCTGCCGAGCACCCGCTCGATGTCTGGCTCGTCGTCGAGATCGAGAAAAAACTTCCGGCGCACGTCCCGCCGAATCACCTCGTTGTACTGCGGACGTTGCAATGCCGCATACCAGTGGGACATGCTATGAACGCTTGAGAATTTGAGATAGTAGTGGTGCGCGCTTGACCACAGCACCGTGACGTCTCGATCCGTCGGCAGTTTCCAATGTTTTACCTTCATCTCGGCAACAGAAAAATGAACAGAAATGGCGTTGCAAATATCACTTTATGGCGTCGGAACCGGGCGACCCCGTGGGATTGCAAGCGATCCAATATTTGATGCATGGTGCTACCCAATCGAATCTCTCCTCGTTCCACACCGCCGGCGCCGCATCGAGCGTGCTAACGCCCACGATCCAGCAGCTGCTAGACGTGTCGAAGAATCCGATCTGCCGAACGTCGCTCTACTTCCGGCAGCCGCTGCCTGCGTGGAAGATCGTGCGTCGATCGCTGTGGTCGATTGTGCGATGCATCAACATCATGCACGAGTTCGAGGAAGACGATTGGTATGCGCTCGGGCGGGAAATGGGCATCATTCATCTTGTGTACGAGCCCGACACGCTGGTGCTCCGCATCGAGTTGGACTACCGCGCGATGAAAGATCTCGAGCTGTCGCTGGACATCATTTCGCGCTTTTTTCACGGATACAATGTGGCGCGGTCTCCCGACATTGTTGCGGTGATCGACGTGCATGCGGATGATATCGGGACGATCATCGATGTGATCGGCATTTTGCGCAACGTCACGTTTGGCATCGAGGATCTTGACCATTTTTCGGGCAGCCACGTGGCAGGCTCCAATCTGATGGCATTGTTTTCTCTGGAGGAGATCGACACCACACGCACCATTTCCAACCACATCGTCGACGTGTACAACGCGCTGGGTCTGGAGGCCGCCCGAGATGTGCTTCATGAAGAGCTGTGCCGCTACATCACGCCCAAGTATGCGCATGTGATTGCGGATTTCATGACGCGCGACGGCACGCTGGACTCGTTTTCGAAGGGGCAGAAGTTCGACAAGGACAAAGGCATTCTCCTGTCGATGGCGCTCGAGCGGCCGTCCAGCGACATCCAGATGCTAGCGTACCGACCTGCGGTGGATAATTTGAATAACAGCTACTCTCGGCTGATGGTAGGCAAGAGCCCGGATGTCGGAACGGGTTACGTACAAGTCCCGTCTGCGAAGCCGCCTCCATCATGACGCGCTGCCGATGCGTCTTGTCGGCGATCAGGTCGCTCTGGACTGCTCGTGCGAAATATGGATGAGCGTTGTTCGCTACGAGATCCCTCCGGACCTGATCGCGCTGGCGATGCGCGACTTAAAACAGGGATTGCCGCGCATCTACCAGGACCTCGTCGAGCGCACCGTTGCGCACCTCGTCACGCATGCCAGCATCATCCGCGTCTTCGTGTTCGACCATCTCACGCATCTCAACCCGCGCAAAAAGCCGTACGAGTCCCCCGAGCGGTACATCAAGCGATTCGAGATCGCCTATACATACGACCGGCTGAACTGCATACCGCATCTCTACGAGATCATCCGCCACGACATTCGCCATATCAGCCGGAAAATACACGAAAATCTCAGCCAGCAGCGCTATCCATGTGTCGAAGCGCCGCAGGAGGATTGGTTCGACGCCGACATCTACTGCGGGCGGCGCTACAACGCAACGATAACACACGATTTAGACGTGCTGCTGTTCGGATGCGACACGATCATTAAAGAAATCGACGGCGACACCGCGAAAGTCATCACCATCGATGAATTTATGCGTAAAACACACACAACATCGCGAGAGCAGTGCGGGAGTATTGTTTCGCCCTCGGATCGGACTATGTTTAAAAAATGACTAAATCGCGGAGAATCGGCTAAACATAAACATGGACGTCGTCAATTGGGTGAAAACACTTTCCGATAACTCGGATATCAATCTTGCCAACGAACACATCATACAAGAGCTAATCGACGAGAACAAAATCACCGAGGACTGCATTGTGCGCAACAGCAGCGGGCAAATTGTCACCATCAAAGGAATTATTGTTGTCGAGTCCGGACAGATCACATTGCGATACAACAAGCGCAAATCACGGCCAGCGATACAGCCTAAACTGCTCGACGACTTCTTCGTATCTCAGAAATTGATATTTTCTAATGAATCCCCCGGAAAAAATCGCAGACTTCTTTCCCATGAGCCATAAACCCAAAATCGGAGGCATTCCTACTCTTTCTGGTATCAGCGGTATCAGTGGACTAGGCACACGCAGCGCCTCCCAACCGCCTCCTCCTTCTCTTTCTCCCCCTCTCTCCTCGCACCAAGACGCAATCATCGAACATCTCAAATCCATCAGCATCGGCGTCAATAATATATCGACGCACCTATCGTCCTCTCGTCCCCTTGTACAAGTATTAGACCAGCTGGACCAGCAACTCGGCGACAACGATGTCATCATTATTTGCAAGAACCCCGTCAAGCGCGACGACCTGGCCAGAAACGCCTCGGCGTTGTATGAATCGTTTACCGATGCCGCGCATCATCTCTCCAAGCAGCCCGACGTGAAGAACATCATCAGCAACATCTAATCACCCCACGCTTTTCTTTTAAAACGCGAGATTCCGATTCGATGCGCGACAAGCCGCTCCGTCGCTCAGAAAAAAGTTTTGTCGAGAGACGATTCAAACTCCGACACGATGGTAATTTACATCATGAACTTTATTTTCAAACTCCGACACGATGGTAATTTACATACGAGCGGAGTTTGAAACATCCCTCCGAAAAAAGTTTTGTCGGATGACGATATCGGAGTTTGAATAGCGCTGCGGTCTCAGATCATCTCAGATCATCTCAGATCATCTCGAATCATCTCGAGATTTCCAGCGAGATCATCTTGTTTGCCTCACGGGCGCTGCGGTCGATGTCATGAGGGATTAGATGATGCATCGAAATGTATTAATGTAGGATATTATTTATGTCGTTTCTAAAAAAGGCACCGAACACGCTGAGATCTCGGATCATTTTCGTTCGCGTCAAATCGGCGGCGCGTGTTTTGCTTTTAAAAACGTCGGGCCAGAGCGAGCAGGCAGGGGATGAGATCGGATCGGATCGGATCGGATCGGATCAGAGCAAGCCGTAGATTTGCGCCTCGCCGATCTCGGCCGGGGTGGGATCGTACGAACCATTGTCGTCGGCGGTAAGAACCAACTTGTCGTCGCGGATCACCGGGTAGCGTTTGGTGTGGAACACAATGTCACGGGTAAATTTCAAGGTCGGGTCGTCAGGGTGGTCGATCCATTCTGCGTTGTGCAGGTTCATATTTTTCTTGGTTTTGATGATGTTCATCACGGTATTGACGTTCGAGGCGGGCTTCGTGCGCTTGCTTCGCGCGGTGACGGCGGGTTTCAGCTTGATCCCGGAGTCGATGTACTTTTTCAGGACGCGTTCCGTGACGGCGTTCAACAGCTCCTTCTCGACGCCGGCCTCGACCAGCTCGTTGCACAAGTCGTTGGAAAACGTCCACAGGAGCTGGCTGACCGCTTGAGACGCCGTGCTGAAATACTCGTTATCCGCCATTCTTGTTCGAACAAACACGAGCGTTCCGATTTTCATTTTAAACGACTCGCCGGTAATAAACGCCACTGGGGCGCTCGATCGCGATGATGTCGCCGACGACAAACCCGCACACGCGGCACATGATATCGTACGACCGTATCGCAGGCAGCGTGCCGCGGGGCAGCGACTGTATTTCGTCGTGGCTGGCCAGTCGATGCGGATGCACGCGCTCGTGGTTCTCGGGCTGGTATGTCAGCTCCTCTTTTCTAAAAATAAAGCGATGGTACTCAGCGGGGATGTGGCTCCAGAAGTGGCTTCGGATGGGCGATGCAATGACAACATGCCCACGCGTGATCTCGTCAACAATGCGCTCGTAGTCGGCCGACCGGTGGACAGCGACCTCGATGCGCGGACGACCGTCAGCATGCATTTAAATATTTCAGCTCTTTCTTGTTCGGAATATCAATATCCAAGTCCGTGTAGAACACCGCGTGCGGCGACAGATAGTCGACCAGCTCGCGCGACAGCTCCTCCCACAGCAGCGCGTGCCCACGCGTCCATGTCCATGGGAAGCAGAACCAGTGGCCAACGATGTGGCGGGGGATGTCGCCCGGCTCTTTTTCGATGACCACGCGCGACGCGTTGGCGCTTTTCATAAAGGGCTCGAACACGCGAGACGGATGCGGCGCAATCGCGATGTTCCGGGAGATGATGGTGGTGAGGATGTCTTCGATCAGCGGCCACTGCTGCCGGACGAACGGCTGCCACTGCGGATCGATGGAATGCAAGTGCATGATGGTATGATGATCGCATCCGCGCATTCATTCATTCAATTCTCCCGTATGTGTTGCATCGACCGCAATAGCCCGCGGCGCAGCAGCATTGGTTGCAGATTCCGTCGGAACAGCCCATGCAAAAATCCATCATGTAGCCGACGCCACACTGGTCGCACCGCGTAGCGCAATCTTGGCAGCACGGATCGACGACCGGCGACACCACCGCGGCGGGCCGAGCGCACTGGACGCATTCAAGCCGATTTCCCGAAAGCATAATAGGGTGATGATAATCGCAGCCGCAATACCGCTTGTACAGCTCCACCGCGGGAGGCAGCATGTGCGCGTCGGCGGCCACCGATTCAAACGAAAACGTGGCTCCCAAGAAAATGCGGAGTGGCCGATGCGCGACGACAAGCCGCTCCACGAAGCAGCGCTCGTCAATATCGTTGCAGATGATCGTTGTCAGCCGCAACGCATGCGCTGCCATGTACAGCGCGACATCGATGCAGCGGGTGGTCACGCATGTGTGATGCTGCACAAGACTATGCAAAAGCGGCGATTCGGCCGGCCAGGCACGTTTTTCATCGATGGGGAGCGACTGCCGATACGACAGAACGATGCGGTACATCGCGACTGAACTATACCCCAACGACACCGCGTCGGATATCGTTAGAAAACTGATGATATGGTGCCACAGCTCCACCGGCAAATGCATAACGGCCACACGCGTCGTCTTTTTAAATTCAATCGGGGGGTAGTTACGCTACTTGCACAGCTGATACGAGATGCGAATCAGACACGAATTCAGATGGGCCTGGAGGATGGTGCCATCGGGCTCCATTTTGCCTTTTTCTTTCATGTCGGCGATCAGATCCGGGATGGCGTCTTTGATGCGCCCCGTCAGCACCCACTTGTCGTCGCGGTGGCAATTCTCCTGGGTAAGATAGTTGCGGATGAGCTTCCGGACCTTGCTGCTGTCGGTCATGTTCTCGCCGACGTAGTATTGCGTGATGTCGTGCTCTCGGTCGCGCTTCCGAATCGTGGCGATCATGTGGTTGATGACGGGTGTGATCGCGACGTGTTTGTTGAAATTTGTGACCTTCTTCGCGTCGGTTTTGGGCGGCCGTTTCGAGAGCTTGAGTTTGCCGAGCGACTGGATGATCGGGTCCAAGACTTCCTTCTTGATGGCGTCGTCCGAGCCCCTGTAGCCGGGGTTGGCGTCCCGGATGCCATCATAGAACGACGGCTTGTCCGACAATTCGAGGATGTGATGGACCGCGCGATTGTACACCATCATTTGCTTGTTCGTAAAACGAATATCGTAAAACTTTGGGTCAGACATGTTATCGTCTATATACGTTCCGCATTTTGATAATTCATTATGGAGGTGTACGCGTTCGATTGGCGCGTGATCGAGACGCAGAGCATTGTCCTCTGTTTCGCCAAATACAACGACGAGACCATCACCATCGCGATACATGGATACCAGCCGAGCTATTATGTCGAATCTGACTACGGGGATGTGTATATGCCCACCACCAACGACATCACCGATGTGCGATCGTTCGATCGTCATTATTTCAGCACCGTAAATGACATGAAAGAATCACGTGCATTTCGGTATGCGCTGATGTGCCACGAAGAGCCGGTCTGCCACTTTCTCGCGTCGGTTGGATTGTCGTATGTTGGATGGATCCGCGTCGACAGCCGGGAGGTGGATGTATCGACCATCGTCCCGCTGCCTCGGACGGATGTGCCTGTGATGCGGGTTGCGTCGTTTGACATCGAGGTGTATTGTCCCGAGCGGGTGATGCCATCGTCGTACCGCCGCGCGCATCGAATTTTCATGATCTGCGTTGCGTGCGACGGCGCGACCAAGGTGCTGGTGGACGAGGACGAAATGGCGCTGATCGACCGGTTCTGTGACGCGCTCGTCGAGATGGACCCCGACGTCATCACGGGATTCAACATCTTTAATTTTGATTTCCGCTACATCCGCGACCGCCTGTTGCTCCGCCTCCGGTCCGCGGCGGACGTCTTTGCGCGGCTGTCCCGAGCGCCCGCGCTGGCCGGCTGTGCGTTCCGCGACATGAAGTGGGCCAATGCAAGCTACGGCGATCACGACTTTGTCAAGCCCGACATCCCCGGGCGGCTGGTCATCGATGCATACCAGTATTTCCGCCGCATGAAATCGCTGGATTCGTACTCGCTCAACAACATCTCCAAACACTTTCTGAACGATGAGAAGGTGCCGCTGGGCATCGACGACATGATGACCCAATACGAGCAGCGTGATTTTTCGGTGATTGCATCGTATTGTCTGCAGGATGCGTGCTTGGTGGTTCGGCTCGTTGACCAATTTGACGTGATTGTGGATTTGCTGGAGCAGGCGCGGATATTAACATGCAGAGTGGACGACATCCTGACGCGGGGCGAGCAGTTCAAGATCAACCACCGCCTTGTCTTTGAGTGCGTGCGTCGCGAGGTCATGCTCATGCCGTGTCGGCAACCCGCGGCAAGTGGCGGCTACGACGGCGCGCTCGTGCATGAGCCAACGCCTGGCATCTACGACCACTGCGTCACGCTCGACTATCAATCGCTGTATCCGTCGATCATCATCAGTAAAAACATATGTCCATCCACATACACACCATCCACCGTGGACGTGCATGAGATTGACGTAGGACACACCGTTCACCATTTCCGCCGGAGTCCTACGGGGATTCTTCCGGGATTGCTCGAGGACTTACTGACAGAGCGAAAAGAGATCAAAAAGGTGATGGGCGACAACATCGTATTGCATAAACGGCAGAATGCACTGAAAATCGCTGCCAACTCGATCTACGGCATTACAGGCGCGGCGTATAGCAAGTATTTGCGACATCGGCCGTGTGCCGAGAGCATCACTGGGTGCGGCCGGCATTACTTCAACGAGTTGGTCAACTTCGTGCCCGAGAACCAGCTCGTGTATGGCGATACGGACTCGTGCATCTTGGCGTATCCGTCGAGGGAAGAGGGCGTGGCGCTGTCCAATCAGCTGTGCGACCGGTTCAATGCAACGCTCCCGTACCCAATGTACCTCAAGTATGAATGCTACTCACGGAAGATGCTGATTTTCAGTAAGAAAAAGTACATCATGCTAAACGAGGACGGGACGCTCACGTACAAGGGCGTCACGAATGCGCGGCGGGGCTACTGTCGCTTCGTCAAGGATCTGTATCAGACGGTGGTTGACATGATGTTTGCCGACGATGTCCCGCCCGAGGCGGTGCTGGGCTACGTGATTTACCGGCTGAAACGCATTGACCAAGAACCCCTCGACGCGTTCGTCATCTCCAAATCCGTGAAGCATCCGGCAAGCTACTCGACCGACGTGCCGCAAAAACTCATGGCCGAGCGGCTGATTCGGGAAGGAGAGCACATCGTGCCCGGGACGCGTCTCGAGTACGTCTTCGTGAAGAACGACCACAAGAAGCAAGGCCTGAAAATGTATCGCCCCGAAGAACTCGAGCGCCACCATCTGGCCATCGATTATCAGTACTACATCTGCAAACAAGTGCAATCGACCATCGATCAGCTCCTGGCGCTCATCGGCCACGATAAGTTCATCAAGCGCCTCGTGCTTTAAAATAAAACGCCCTTTTTAGATGACGTAAGATGATCTCAAGATGATTTCGAGACGATGTGAGATGATCTGAGATGATCTGAGATGATCTGAGATGATCTGAGATGATCTGAGACCGCAGCGCTATTCAAACTCCGATATCGTCATCCGATAAAACTTTTTTTTTCAAACCCCGACCCGATGGTAATTTACATCATGAACTTTATTTTCAAACTCCGACATAATGGTAATTTACATGCGTTCGGAGTTTGAAAATAAAGTTTTGTCGGCGATCTCATCATCGCGGATCGGCGAATTCGATCATTAATTACGCTACGACTGACGAAAAATATGCTTGATATTGAAATTTATCGAAGCATTTTATAGCGATTAATGAAGTATGGTGATGTGCAATGCGATAAAGAGTAACGGTGATATGTGTAAACATAAAGCCAAATACGATGGTAAATGCGGCTATCATAATAAAGCAGCCGATAACGAAGAGCATGATGATCCAATCGATTTATTGCTTAATAAAATAGAGCAGTTATCCGAACAGCAAACCCAGATGGCAACGAAGATGAATGCAGTCGCATCGGAACTTAATGACATTAAATCAACATTGACCCCACTCCGTGCATTGGCACATATACCCATATTAAACAGATATATGCAATAATTTTTAAAATGATGTGATGTTATATGTTATTGTCGCGTGTGTCGTGCAGACATCGCTCGCAATACCCGTCACAGCAGCAATGGCTGCACAAATACGAAAAGCATTCCATGTTCCTACAGTAAACAGCCGCTACGTGTTCTCCACATTGGTCGCACCCGATACAACAATGTTGGCAATAGGTTTCTTCCTGGAATGACACCATCTCGTCTTTTCTTATCACGGTGTCGCAGCCCATGCAGAACGGGAAATGTTGCACAACCACCGGAGGATGATGATCACAGCGGCAGACTTGTTTATGCAATATAATGTTGGGCGCACGTCGATATAGCTTTGCGACCTGCCTCGCTGTCATCGGCGAGGCGGTCTTCATGGGCAATACGATACATATGTCGTGGCGCGGGTTTGTTGCACGATTGTTCAACATGCCCACGAGCTTCATCTCGTGAATGGGCTGTGTGATCGTAATATGACGGACATTCGATGCATTGTTCACTAGGTATAGGATGGAGGTCAAAGACACTGAGCGGTGCAGCACGATCTCCGTATATCGTTGCAATAGTTCCTGCAGAAGAGGCGTCTTGCGATACGGTAGTATGGACGTCGGTAGAACTCCTTTAAATTCACGCACAATAATATACATATATATGGACGTATATCCTAGCGATATAGCATCGGACAACTCCATGTGTTTGATCACGTCATACCATAACTCGGTAGGTAAATGCATTGAAAACCTCAATTTAATTCAGTATGATATTTCAATTTATTTAGCGAAGTAGGGAAGACCCGATGATCGATCTGATTTGATTTGGTTTGATGTGATGTGAGGTGATGTGATGTGATGTGATGTGATGTGATGTGATGTGATGTGATGTGATGTGATGTGATGTGATGTGATGGGGAAAATTTTTAAAAGTCGAAGCAGATGATCTGATGGCGGTCGACGACGGTGTTTTCGTACGACAGGACCGCCTCCGACATTTTTTTGCATGCACGGCGGCTCAGATACCCGGTGCCCGCGGTGTTCACGCCGATGTTCACCACGCCCTCGCGCGCGGCCCTCTGGTGCATGAAGTACTCGTCGGGCGTCAGGCCGTCGGTGTATGACGAGTCGCAATGGCCGATCCACTGCCCGTTCACGTACTGGTCGCCAACCTGGCTGACGATGCTGTCGTAGTTGCGCTGGTTGCCCTTGGCGCCCGACTCGATCATCGCCACCACGTCCGGCATGGTCGCGGTCAGGCCATGGCGAAAGAGCCATCCGCAGACCACCTGATGCAGCTGCGCTTGCACGGTCAAGTCCACGCGCGTCAGCAGACGCAGCAGCGCATGGCGGGTGAGCACTTGTCCGCACTGGTACCCGGGCAGCATCGCCTCGAACCACTCGCCAAACGTGCGAACATCGTGCGAGGTGATCATTGCAATCTCCATGCGGTCCCACGAGGTCATGGCGATGTCGCGCGACGTCATCATGTAGCACCCGGTGATCACGTCCTGCACCGGGTAGACCGATGGGAGCCCGCTCTGATACGACACGATGTTGTTGTTCACGGACACCAGATCGACCAGCTCCGCGCGCGACGATGGATGGTCCAGCAAGTAAACATTCATCTCGTCGCCGTCGAAATCGGCGTTGAACGCCGGGGTGATGCACGGGTGGATGTACATAACATCGCCCCGCGACTGCTGGATCGCGCGAAAGCTCATGATGGAATACTTGCTCAGCGACGGCTGCCGGTTGATGCAGACGTGCTTGGAGCGGCGCGCGTCGTCGGGATGCGACTTCATCACGTTCCATATCTTTTCCGGCAACGCCACGGTGTCCACGGGGAGAAACGGGTCTGGAACGATCACGCATCGGCCCGAGCGGTTGACGCGCTTGCCGAGCGCCGTGTTCCGGAAAATGCCGTTCTTGCCCGAGATGAAATTATACAGCAGCGATTTGCGCTGCGAGCCGATGATGTCTTTCAGCGACTTGTAGCTGGGCTGGTCGACAAAGCGCGAGTACAGCCGCGACAGCTGCGACAAGTCGGGGTATTCCGGCGTGTACGATCGGATGCGCGACGGCGGCACGATGACGTATTTCATCATGATGCGTGCGGTGTATGGGTTCACGCGGTTGAGGATGCGCATGATCTCATCGACGCGCACGATGGTGGATTTGTTGCGCATGTCGAGCGTTGTCTCGTTGTATTTCAGCTCCGAGGGCGAGACGTGGTTGCACTCGGGACAGCGCCGGGATCGCTTGGCGCCACATTGGTGACAATGATGATTCATAATGTATGTCAGTGTTTTTTCGAACAGCGGGTTGACGATGTACTGGTCCAGCTCAACATAGCCGCAATGGCCGGGACATGTTTCGTGAAGACCACAGTAAATGCACCGGGTGTTCAAGCTGCCGAACAACGGGCTTTCCAGATCCTTCTGCGATTCGATGCGGATCACCGCTATTTTTTTGATCTCGTCTTCCGACAATAGCGAGAGCTCCATTTCGTGATGAAATACACCCCTCGCGGCTGTTTTTGAATTCAATATCAGCTGAAATGAAATCATTGATTGTCAAATCCAAATGGCCGATGTATCGCGAAGTCGTTCATGAAGGCAGCATTGGCATCGAGTCGCGAGTGTACACGTACACCCCACGCGGGGGCGAGGTGTCGTTCGAAATGTTTTATCGGGCATTGACCGCCAAGATAACTCCAAACACCGTGTCGGTGACCATTGACCGTCCCGTTCCGCGCGAGTGCCTCACAAGGTCGTTTCTCAAAGAGCATGTCAAGCAGTACCATCGCTTTGTCGTCTATATCTCTCACATCGCATCAATGTGCCAGACGCGCTCCGACTATTATCACGTCATCGCCCGACCCCCATCCAAGCAGTGCGTGTGCTTGCAGCGATGCATGGCAACATTGTCTGGCAACGTCACGCTGTTCGACGCACAGTCCATCGACGCGCTAGAGTCGCTGTATCAGCTGAAGGTCGATGTGTATGCTGACGACATTTTGCTCCACGGTACCGGGTTGTCGAAGCACCAGCTGGTGCACCATCAAGGCCACTACGACATCATCGAGCGTCCCAAGGTCCACTTCTCGAAGCTCAGCCTTGCTCAGCCCATGTACTATTTTTTTTATGGCATGCGACCGAACGGGCGGTCTGAAAAGGTGTACACCGTTACGAAGAAAGATGCGAATTGGCGGCTCGTGCGGCAAGTCACACTCGACGGCGAGCATGCGCTGGTCCGGTATCTTCTAAACGAATCATCGAAGGAGTCGTGCACGCTGTACCTGGTCGGATGGATGTTCCCGGCAACGCTGCTTGATCTCGCGTCCGCGTTCAGCATCGCGATCGGCGACATGTCTGTGTCGACGTACGTGACCTATGCGGTGATGGACAACCGTGTTGTGCTGCGACAGCCGCTTCTCGTGCCCCATGCGGCAGACAGCGCTGAGCTAGGCCGTCTGTATGAGCAGCAACACCGAAACTACAGCAGCATCGATATCAACCACGTCCGTGACATGCCGTCGATGGCCTGGGAGCTGTTCATGCGCTCGCTGCCCAAGGCGACGTACCCCGTCCCGTTGCTCCGCCGTGCGAAGACGAAGATCGGCCGCAGCAGCATTGCAATTGCATCGATCACCACGATGCCGCTTTTCCCAGCCGGCCAATACATCGAGACCGATCGCTACCAGCCCTCGTGCGTCGGCCTCTACGAGCTAGCGTCTGGCGACATCGTCACCGAAAACCATCCCGACATCGTCCGTGGTGTATACTGGAAAAAATCGCAGCGCAGCGAATTGTCTCCGCATTTTTACGGGCCGTTGTGCGAGTATTTGAATGCCCCGCCGCGACAGGTGTTTTGCCAAACAACATCCGATGTCGAGGCGTGGATGTCGCTGTCGAGAAAGTCAATCGTCATGAGCCACCAGGACATCTTCATCGGAGAGGGATACCCGAAGGACGTCGATTGGGATGCCTTTTTGTACGCGGTGCTGATCGCACGAGCGGACGTTTAAAATATTGATTTTTCGATTACAGGGCATACACGGAGTAATGTATCCAGAAGTCGTTACCGCCATCGAGGCATGGCAACAAACGCCTGATTTGCACCGGCTAGACCATCCACGTCTGTTTGATGACAATGGCCATCTCAAGAGCGGCAGCCGATGGACGCAGCAACATGTCGATGCGTTTCGTATTGTCACCGTGCAGAATGTGCCTCTGGACGACCTCTTTGCATTCTCGCTGCCGGCGTTGGATGAACCAGTCATGCAGCAATGCCAACTTTTCTGGCGGCTGACGAGAGACGATCTGTACCATCAAAATGCCGATGCGTTGTCCAACATTGGCATCCCGATGACCATGTTTATCCGCATCGGCGCATGCATGGAGGCGTTGATGGGCGTGATTGATCGCCGACGAAGCCATGACTCTGACCTGTCGCACACGTCGAACGAAAACGAAGACGAGACCGAATCCGCGACAAACTCGCTCGCGCGGACCATTTGCCGCACGTTTCTCCATCTGACGAACTTGCACCACAAAAGGCCTCCTAGCTGGGACTACGTCGCCCGCCACGAATACATGCCCATTCGCATATTGCGGTCGAGCGAGGGCAGCGTGAAGAACGACGGCGCGATTGTGTATATCTCGGAGCAGCGCAAGAAAACCGTCCACATATGGGTCGAGGCCAAGCCGTACGAGTACAGCCCGGAGCGGCCGCTTCGTTACGAGAGCACGATTCCCCAGAAAGTAGCAGAATCGCTGTCGCTTGCGCAGAACCAGCCGACGGTGCGCGACGTGTTTGGCATCGAATTTTCGCACCGCTATGCCGCTTTCTGGTCGGTCCACTTCACCGACGACTACATCCTCCAGAGCAAAAACAACCCCATACTAGATCCAACCCACCCGATGATCATGAAGCGGTCCCGCGTGTTTGACCTCGTCGAGCAGCACGATCGGTGCGAATTTGCACAAGCATTCGTCGGATTGCTGCGATATAAATCGTCCGTTTAAAAGAAAGCGAAAAATCGCCGACCCGCCGAACGCTCGCTGGAAGATGCTGTTCGATCACTACAAAGACTACGACACTACCGAATTCGTGTCGACGTTGCCCGACATACAAAAAAGCGCCATCAACAAAAACATGGTCAGCATGGCGATGCTGGTGACGTCCAAGGGGATGACCGAGAAAAAATGCCGCCAGGCCGCCGCGTACTTGAAAGAAAACGACATCGTGATGAGCGATAGCGTCGATGCCATCTACTACGACCTCGTCCGCTACTGCTATCTAGTGTCGCCCGACCTCATGGGCCGCCGTCGCCCGCACGTGATCACACGATCTGAGTGAAACCAAAACTTTTTTTTCAAACTCCGCTCGAAAGGAAATTACCATCGTGTCGGAGTTTGAAAATAGAGTTCATGATGTAAATTACCATTGGGTCGGGGTTTGGAAAAAAAAGTTTTGTAGAATGGCAATTCGGAGTTTGAATAGATCATCTCAGATCATCTCACATCATCTTACATCATGATGTTACATCATTTTGGCTATTCGTCGGTAATCACGTGTTTAAAACAAAAGGAATAATATGATAGCCAATGTATTTAACATGGGAAATGGATTATTCTTATGCGGCCATTATTGTTTGGATCCTGTGGATTTATTTGAGCTTCGACATGTCGAACATGGAAATGATGTGCAATAAAGACGTAAGTCGTATGCTGTGCATGGTCCCGGGATTCATATCGTTCCGAAGTGCGTGGTGCGCAGGCACAACACTGGAGTCGCGTCTGCTTCATGCGCTAGCCGGGCCCAATTCGCCGAGCAAAAAACAGCTGTTTGGGATCAATAAGCCGTTCAGTCGTATCGAGATGGTGAACAAGAACCCCGTTTTAAATAGTACGCCTGGCCCGTTTATGTCGGAATTATTGTGGCAAGCCTCTGAGTATAACTTAAAGCTGATTACTCTTTCGGGCGATTTTCTCCGGAAAAGCACGAATCGTATTGGATGGACCAAATCGACAATTATATTGTATGTAACCATCATGATATATTGGGCGCCTTTGTTTTTTTATTTTAACCCGTTATCGACAATGTTTCTTGCAGCGAGCTGTTTGCTTAACACCATGGCGTTTCGTTATTTTGAGTGGGATTTTTCGTATTTCAACAATATAAACAAGTACCAGTTAAACGACGCGTTAAAGGTTGATGTGTTTTATGTTCAGGGCAAACGGATTGAAATACAATACGACAAGCCCGCAACTCGATTGCTTGCATGGATTGCCGGCAGTGATGGTCATAAGTGCGACAGACCTAATATGTGCGGCTGCATGTTGATAACAGGGGTTGTGTGTTTGATCATATCATATCTAAATGTTATACTGACTCAATCATCTGAGTATAATATGTTGTTCGTCATTATACAATTTATTCCAATGTATGTATTGAGACTTTTCATATGTTTCTTACCGGGACGTAGTAGCATCTTCGAAAATTCATGGAACGTGGTTCGTCACAATATGATGAATTAATTAAAAATCGATACCGATATGACTCGGTATAATCACATCGTCAGCTTTCTGCAAGTTACAAAACTGCAAGTTTAAATATGTGATTCGATGATTTTTTTCTAGCATATCCAGCCACTTCTCCATGCTGCATACGTTGTTCGACGAAATATCGAGATGCGTTAGCGAGGTGTTTTGGGCGAGAGAATCGATTATTTTTTCCGAGCCTTCTCGCCCGATGACATTATTGCTTATGTCGAGCTTTTCGAGTGTATTGGTTCCGTGTAATATAAGGGATATTGCCACCGCGCCATTATCGCCCAGATGATTAAAACTTATGTTTAGATCCTGTACCATGAAATCGTCGAATGAGATGCGTAGATGGTTGCCGTCGATGCAATTCTTCTCCACGTTTAAAACACGTATCCGGGTGAGATCGCAAATGTCGGTGATGCGATTATACGAAATATCCGCCGTCGCCAGATCGCGAACGCCCACTATGCTTTTGCATGATTGTTGATCGAAGTTATTATGCGATATGATTAAATGAGCTAAATGTTGATTGTGTGTCAGTATGGCTAGCACGTCACCGCAGTGCTCGGATGATAACTCATTGTAACTTATGTCGAGGTATTCGAGCGTTTTTATGTGTATTTTGTGCAGGAAATGTGGTTTCTGGCGATGTATAGATAGATGCGTTAGATGATTGAATACGTCTCTGTACGGGATATGATCGATAACCGCGCGTTTGATGCTGTTGTTGTTTCGAAACACATCGAAGTCGACATCGTAGTTGAGGGTGATCGACTTGTATTTGTTCAGCAGCTGTGTGGTCACGCCATCGTTGTCGGTAGACAGCAGCTTTCGCACGAATGGTTCGTCGCCGAATTTGCGGATATAGTCGCATGTTTTCGCCCATCTCGCGGCGTAGTTGGACTGGTCAGACATGATCAAAAAGTAAACCATGTATCCCTGAGCGCTTTTATTGTTCATGCGGCACATCAGTTCCAGCGAAATGTTGCATCGATCGAACGAATCGATCGAATCTATGACGTCCAGTTGCTCCTTTGAATAATCCATCGATTCCAACGCGCGGATAACGGCATCGAGTGGTATTCGAGTGCTAATGTCGGACATGCATTGTTTTGCGAGCCCCCAGAACTCGCGGGGGTGGCCGCCGTTTAGATCCGATTCCGCGAAACACGCTGGCGATTTGCCGACGTTCATCAGCACATGGCAGCATAACACGCCGAAGCTGTATACATCTGACGCGTGTGTGGGTGGTTTGTAGCTGGGGGCGTCGCCGGCATATCTCTCTGGCGCCACCCACGAATCGGTGCCAAACGAGCGCGACGCAAAATCCTTGTGCCCTGATATGCTTACTCCGAAATCGCATATCTTCGGCATGTGGTTATGGTCCATCAAAATGTTGGTGGTTTTTATATCGGAATGAATGATACCCGCACGATGGCACAAGTCAAGCGCCTTGGCGATATCGAGAAGGATGATCCGTTTACCTTCTATGCCGATGTTGATACCATGCTCTTTGATGAAATCATAGAGAGTCCCGCCGCTGATATATTCCATGACAATGGACACGGGATTAGACAACACTACGCCAAGAAACGTGGCTATGCCCCCACGATTCCACAGCCTTGCCATGTTTCTAACTTCGTTCACAAATCCTATTTCGTCGATGTTGTTAGTCATCCGCGTGAACGAGCTTGGGTTGTTTATCGCGGTTAATTGTTTTACGGCTACATATCGTCCGTCCATCGTAAGTCTATAGACATTGCCCGAACCGCCCCTCCCTATCCGTCGTTTGTCTGCTTCGCTCCCGTCTCGCATAATGATGTCGAGTTCGGGTATCAAGCTGTTTGGGATTTCTATGTCGACAGAAACATCCTGAAGATGCTGCTTTATCTTGTTGATATCCATCAAACTGAATAAACGTTTGCTCATTAGTATGTACAACGATGTTATTCAATTATATCGACGAGATTAATCATTCCCACGTCGGTGAGATCACGGAAGATTCGATTACATTGAATGGTAACAAATTAAGCATCGAAACTATTACGGAATTTAGCGGATATCGATATTATTGCCAAAACCCCGATTATTCGGTCTGTATTTTGCGTTTGTCTGACGGCAGTAAAATATCGATCGCCTGCGAGCCGGCTACCCCGTCGGGAGGAGGTAGAAGCACTGCGATCCCCATCGCCTCCAATATTTATCAGAGATTAGAATGGCACAACAGCCAAGCGGACACGCGCGCCATCCCATTGACTTGGAGCGACGATTCATCCCCGCGCTTCTGATCAAAGGCAAGGAAGAATATTATGACTACTCGATTCTCACAACACATTTTGTACAACAATGCGCGTCAATCATAAAAACAACCACCGTCTATATGCAGCGCGCCGCAGAAGTTAACATAGACGACGACTCTATTTTTGTTGCGTGGATCTTATGCGGATTTTCCGATATATATTTCATCGTTTGTAATGATATGTGTATTAAACTCGATCTTATTTTGTATAAATATCAGGAACAATCGTTGCATCAGGTGAGGCGCTTGATGAAATTGCTCGCGCCGGAAGAAAACCCGGACCAGATTATTTATTTGACATTGCGTAACGAATATTCGCCCTTCAAATATGCGAAAGCAAATGCGGCGGGCGACAATCTGTTAGAAGTATTGTACAACAGCCTCGTCGATAGCAACGAACAGCGGACCGGAAACAACGAGGATCAAGGAATCATTCACACCGCAACAAAACTTCGGAATGTAGGGATAAAATTTGTAAGTGTATCATCCAACCAGCTATTCACCTCCATCGAATTTCGCGACGATACTATTTATTTGCCCACCATTCACTTGTATCACGAAAGATCTGAAATTATATTGCGTAATTTAGTTGCGCATGAAATGTGCTGTTTGGGACGAACTCCTGTGCAATCTTATTTGCTGTTTATGGATTATTTGATCGACGACGTGCTCGATGTGGAAATTCTGATGAAAAAGGGAGTGATCGTTAACAAAATGGGTAGCAATGGGCAGGTAGTCGAGTTATTTAACCACCTGACAAAGGGATTTTCCACCGGCATCAACAATGAATTAGGCAACATCATGAACAATGTAAATATACGCTACCGACATAAATGGAAAGGCCTATGGGCCAAATTCTGTCACTCGTACTTTGATAATTACGTACAGGGAACGATCTCCGTCGTGGTCTTCATTGTAACGATGGGAACGCTTGTACAATCGATCTATGCGGTATTGTCGTATCACCATCCAACCAGTTAAGTGTTGTATCACGTTTAAAATGAAGTTTTATCGGGAGCGTATTGTATAGTAAGAATGTTCACGCGTGAATACCTCCTTTTTGTGTGTTTGTTTGTGTCTATTGTCGTGATGTCGAAAGTGTATGACGGATGGGAAGTGCCTATTAACAAAGACGACCCGTTGTATTACGGGCTGCTGCCGCGGGATGGGCTGCATATCGAGCTATCCGCATGGCCGCGGCCGGGAAAATTAATTTCGTGGAGCGGCCATGACGAGCGGTACAAAATAATCACGGCGATGAGAATAACGCCGTGGCGCCAGGGCCCTCCGCCCATGAAAATACTTATGAATGGCTTGTCCGCGCACATCGATCTGGCGGACGAAGACGTCGCATCGGGACAATGGATCGACGGCGACATTCCTTCGTACGCGGCGATGGTCGGTGATAAATATGCGGTCGTGTATCAAAACACAAAAGACAAAGACATCAGCGACATCCGTGACAAATTAGCGCGAATGATCACTCCTCACGACATCGACGTGTTGGTTGATTTGCGACAAAGAACCGGGCTGCCGCCCGAGGCGTTTCTGAACCATTCGGAGCACGACCCTCGCCACGATGCCGCATGGTGTCCCTGGTTGGCGACGCTGGGTTCCGAGCGATGGAATAGCATATCCATCAGCGGAAACGGAATACGACGTTCGTTGGTCGAAATCACATTTAGCAACGAAACGAAACAATCAAGCTTGCTTATTTACGACGACAATGGGCTATCCGACATCAGACCATTGGCGTGGATTGGCGTGTCTGACATACTGCCGTCGGTCGGCAGCAGCAGCGGGGGGTATTGGCTAAGCACTATCGATTTGTGGAGCCATTGGCATAAAGAATCCATGAATGCTATATTGTCGAGACACCCATCGCTAAAGTCGCTCGCATCGAAAGTGCCGGACACGACTCCCGAGGAAACCATTCATCACGCACTGGTGTTAACCGCACTATGGAACAGAAAAACGATGGGGTGGGAGCAGAGATACAATGAATTGAATCTGTCCATCAAATACAATGATGTCATTCCGCTTGCGAGTTACATGCTGGCTCTTAGCGCGGGGATCGGGACCGAATCGAACAATGTTGGGCCTGATTGGTGGTCGAGGCCTGGCAAGTTGTGGAAAACGGTTGATATACACCAACTAGCCAGCAACCCATCGTCTCTGCCGATGTGGATATTGCCTCTCGACTGGGCCACCCTGAGATATCTCACGGCTGTACAAGGATTAGTACACCGGGGAGGCCTGTCCATTGCACCCCACGGGATCGTCGAAATAGGATCAAGCGCGGCTGTTGTTGTCGATGCTTGCTGCGACTGACTGAGTTGATTTTAAAATCAAATCAAATCAATCATACAACTTCTCGTTTCGGGCGAGGAGCGCGTTTTCCACCTTCTCCAGCCGTTCTTCGAAATTGCGTTCGTTGTGCGTTCGGCGATTACGATTCCTTACAAACATACAGTACAGAGCGGTTATTATAATGGCCAGCCCAATGACAGATCCGGCTACAATGCCACCGATAGCGCCGCTTGAAAGCGCGTTGGAGTTGTAGCTGCTGTTGATGTTAGTAGGTGTCGGACTGAATGTATACATTGTTGTGCTAATTTGTGCGCTTGGCACGACAGTCACCGTAACATATTCAGTCAATGTATAATTCATGATATGGTGTCTTCTATTAGCGATAATCAGAGATTGTAATTCATATTGCTGTGTAACCATGGTCGCCGGAAATCGACATCTTCGCTTGGACGCCGCTATTCCGTAACATGACGAGAGACAGCGAGGAGTACGGCTGGGGCGAATATGCCGGTTTCCGTGTGCTGATCATGCGAGAGAACGGCTATATCAATGCGAGCCAGTTGTGCAAAGACGGCGGCAGAACATTCCAATTTTGGTTGGTCTTGCAGAAGTCCAAGGACCTGGCCGCGGCGGTCGCCAAAGACGTGGGCGTGGACAAGGCAATCATATCTAAGAAACACCCCAAGGAATATCGCGGCGTGTACGTCCACATCCACCTCATGATCAACATCATCAACTGGATATCCGCGGAGTACGCGTTTAAGCTGACAAAATATCTTTTGCGGTCACAGAAGGTCGACCCCGTTGACGCGCTTGTCCAATCGATGCAGGACATGTCCATCGACACGTACAAGAGGATAAAGCGCACCCCGCTGGCCGACTGCTCAAAGACGTACACGCTGAGCGACATCGTCAACCTGGTACAGCCTGTTGTCGTGATGACCGATCTGACCAAGGGGGATGTGCGGCGGGCGTTGCGGGGCAAGATAGGCACTGCCGAGCGCGGAGGCGTGTACATGCTGTTCAACAAGAAAACCAACGAGTACTACATCGGCTCGTCCAAGAACGTGGTCACGCGCGCGTCGGGGTATTTCACCGACTCGTATGCCGCCACGCCGTCGACGTACAAAAACCTGATCAAAGAGGCGATCGTAAAACACACCAAGGCGGCATTCGCGTTGCTGATTCTCGAGCTGTCCGTAAATTCGTTCGAGCGCGAGAAGTATTACATCGACATGCTCGATCCGAAGTACAACACCGACCTCTACAAACGGAAAAATGGGGACGGGGTTTAAAAACTCGTTATTATCGAGATGAAAAATGCTTTGTGCATTTTGGACGATCATATATTCAAGCTCCGAAATCGTCATCAACAAAACTTTTATTTTCGAACTCCGCACGAATGTAAATTACCATTGCGTCGGAGTTTGAAAA
>Ga0131853_10001613_pt1 | contig 40338 bp, 37 predicted proteins | sample TergutLab28metaG_FD_92764 | JGI IMG/M metagenome (GOLD analysis project Ga0131853, IMG submission 92764) | Labiotermes labralis P1 segment gut microbial communities from Petit-Saut dam, French Guiana - Lab288 P1 (version 2) (version 2) | ecosystem: Host-associated > Arthropoda: Insects >...
ACTCGTGCAGCGACGAACGAGCAAGGAATTAAAGATGCGATAAAAGAGCTGGAGAAATTGCAAGGCGTGTTTAAGATGGATGATAACCAATGGGCTGAATATAAGCAATTGATGAGAGATGCTTGGGACCCTGCGGGTGGAGTAAGGTCTGAAGACGCAGTTAAGAGACTTCATGATTTCGAAAATAAGAATGTCGACAAGAAGGATGTGTTCCTCCAAGATCATTCAAGGAAGCATATGGAGAAGACCTATTCTCACTTGTCAACAAGCGCAACTTTCGAATTTGCAAAGCATATGCGGAAAGTATTTGATGCCCTTGACCAGCAAGTTATGAAGAACATACTTGACGAGCAGGCCGTTCATGATATGAAGGCAGAAGGGAAGGGTTGGAAAGAAATTATGTTTATTACCGAGTCAGCAATAAAAGCAGGTGATGACCAGCAAAAAATTGCGGATATCTTGTACAATGGGGACATAAGCAAGGTCGATATGAATAGTGGTATTGGGTTACTTGCTAAAGATACTGGAACTCTTCACGCTGATGCCTTAAAAGCAACTAATGCATTCATATCCATGACTGGGGATGTAGAGGGCTTGGAGGCAACGCAACCAGGTGGTCATATGCGTGGAGATACGCTTGATGTAACAAGGAATCAGTCGGGAGTTATGGCGAACATGTTGATTGATAAACTTGTTGAGAGGCGATCAGAAGCTATGGTCGGGCAAACATCTCAACTTGAAACGGCGGAGTGGCAAAAATCTGCGGACTACTTGAAAAAAGCTGATAATTATCTCAAGCGGGCAACCGAGGCACAAGAAAAATTTGTTGAATTCCAGAAAGAAAATGCTAGCAAGGGGTGGGATGCTGTTGAGATGAAGAAGCAATTCGCAGGGGCATTCGCAGAGCAAGGCCATATGATGTATCTTGATGTAAATACATCAGACCTCAAGGCACAGATTGACCATGCAAATAATAACAAGTATAGTGCGTCTGCTATGGATGGAATCAAGAAAATATTTGATGAAGAGGAAAAGTCTAAAGCAGAATTTTACAAAGATATGTCTGAATCCCAAAAGAGAGTCTATGACGACCTGAAGAACTCTGTTAACGACTTTAGGGCAACCGTTGACAAGGCGAACTCGTATTCGGATGATATTGATAAGTATAACCGAATCTTGCAAGGAGCAAGAGGTCGTTATGCGTTCGAGTGGGGCTTCATGGAAGGAAAGCCAATTGATTAAGAAGGAGGTCTTTATGGGATTTTATGAAGAAATGTCTGAGTCTCAAAAGAGGTTATATGATGACCTTAAAAATTCTCCAGCCAATTTTGAGGCGACAGTTCATAAAGCTTATGATTATTCAAGTGACATCAATGTATATAACCGAATCTTGCAAAAGTCCAGAGGGCGGTATAGCGAGGCTTGGATGTACATGGAAGGAGATATGGGCGAACACGAGAAACTGTAAGGAAATTTTGGGGGAATTATGGCACAAAGATGGATACCACGGAAAACACGAGTTAAAACCGAGTTCGTCAAAGGTGTTACCGGCGGAGATTTAATCTATGTTGGTTGTGTCTTTGGTCTTATTCTCTTGATTGCTATGGCTGGTGGGACCATGGGGTTCTACCTTTTGGCGGGGGCAGTTTTCTTGGTCGGCTTGATAGGATTTATTAGGATAGGGGACAGCATGCGTGGATATATGGCCCTTTGGCACAGCTTCCGATTTGTCAGTTATGCCAGGAAATATGCCAAGGTTCATGGTGGTGGATTTCGGGCGATGGATGAGCTTATCCCTTACAAGGAAATCTTGGAAGATAGATATATAAATTATGGGGATTATTATGCAAGAGTTATCGAAATCAAGCCTATCGAATTTGGCCTTCTTGATCCTGCAAAGCAAGAAATCGTTGTTAATAACTTTGCTAATGCAATAAGAAGGATCAGTTCAAGACAAGTTGCATCCCTAATCAGATTGGAGCGAGGGATGATCTTAGACAAATTCATAGACTATGAAGTAGATAAGTTTGCTCAAACAACACAGGCGGTCGAGTTAGGAATGATGACCGAAGAGGAGTTGGAAGCTCGGGAAACTATTTTTAACGAGCGTGGATTGATTCTGGAATACATGAACGATGAGGAGAAGGTTTTCAAGAGTTCGTACTACTTCGTGATATACGAGGATGATAAATCGGTGCTGGAAGGCGTTGCTCAGGGGTTTGTAAGTACATTAAGTGGCGGTTCTGTGCCCATGGAGTGTGAGTTTGTTGAGGGCAAAGACTTGGCGGTATTCCTTCGTGCGAATTATAACAAAGATTTTAATGAGAGAGAGCTCAAGGACATGCCGGATACCAAAGTTATGAACTGGATTATTCCAAATGTTGTAAAGTTTGGTACGAGTCATGCTGAAATCAACGGATTAAAGAGAGCATCGTTTGCTGTGACTGATTACCCTATGGAGGTAGGAAACGCATGGTTGTATGGATTATTTAATCAACCAGGGACAAGAGCAGTTTTGAATTTCCATCAAGTCGACAAAATGTCCGCCGAGAAAATGATAGACAAAGCCATCATAGAGTTGAAGACCCAGATGGACCAATCGCATAAAACCTCGCACCAGATGGAAAGAGATGCTCAACTGAACACTATAACAAATCTTCTAGTCCAATTAAAGCAAGGTAACGAACAGATGCTAGATTGTACGATTCACCTTACCCCTGATAATGATGTCAGAAAAGAGGTAATTGCAAAGTTCCACGAGGAAGGGTTTAAATTTACACAAATGTTCGGAAGGCAAGTAGACAGCTTTATTTCAGCTAATGTGTCTAAGCTTGATACGACTAATGACTATGTCCGAGGTATCCCTACGACAACTGTTGCGGCAGCGTTCCCGTTTATCTCGGATATGTTGCAGGATGATCGGGGAATGTTCATAGGTACAAACAGCTATCCAGTTTTTATTAATTTCTTCAAGAGAAATAATGTCAGGGTTAACAGCAACATGATTGTTATCGGAAAGAGTGGTTCGGGCAAGTCTTTTGCGACAAAGTCAATACTTGCGAACCTGGCCGCCGATAACACAAAGGTTTTCGTCCTTGACCCTGAAAAGGAATATATCAAATTGGCCAGCAGCCTGCGAGGTAATACTATTGATGTGGGTAACGCAGGAAAGGGACGATTCAATCCGTTCCACATTTATCCTGCGATGTTGGATGATGATGAAGAGACAGGCAAGGAATTCGATGATACATTTGAGAGTCATCTGCGATTTCTAGAGAGTTTCTTTAAAATTGTTATGGAAGGAATTCGTGCGGACGCCTTGGAGGTTTTGAACGGCCTCGTCGCGGCGTTATACAAGCTTAAGGGGATTGACAGGTATACGGATTTTTCCCAGTTAAAGGCAGAGCACTTTCCAATATTCCAGGAATTGTATGACCTCGCTAAGAGATATCTGGAGTTTGCAAATGATGACTTCAGTCGAATCAATTATCGAACCTTGGTAACATATCTCGAGAAGTTCGCGGAAGGTGGGCGGTACTCGGGTCTTTGGAATGGACCTGCGTCGATTACTTCGGATGAGAATTTCTTTGTGTTTAATTTCCTGACCCTATTGTCTAACAAGAATACAGTTGTGGCGAACGCCCAAATGCTTTTGGTTTTTAAGTATTTAGATGGTGAGATCATTAAGAACCGTGAGTATAACCGAATTAATGGAACACATCGTAAGATTATTATAGCGGTTGATGAGGCACACGTGTTTATTGACGAGCAAAAGCCAATAGCCCTTGATTTCATGTTTAACATGGCAAAGCGTATTCGTAAGTATGATGGTATGCAAATCATTATCACTCAAAATATTAAGGACTTTGTTGGCTCGCCAATCATCGCAAAAAAGTCCGCGGCTATCATTAACGCGTCGCAATATTCTATGATCTTCTCGCTTGCCCCGAATGATATGACAGACTTGATTACTCTCTATAAAAATGCTGGTGGAATTAATAAAACCGAGCAAGAGCAAATAGTAGGTAACCAGCGTGGTACAGCCTTCTTCGTTACCAGCCCTATGAACCGAACCCTTGTGGGAATCGAGACCAGCGACGAGGTTCGAAAAATGTTTGAATAGTTATAGCGAGAACAATGAGGACTAGAATTTCTTTTTGCTTTACATGAACCTTACTGATTGTATATAATAAACATATGAAAAGATGCCTTGGGATCATATCAATGGGGCTGTGTGTTTTATTTGTGTCGATATTTTTGGTGGGCTGCTATTCTTTAGCAACGCCACAGAATGTTCGTCAGGAAGGATGGTATTTGAAATGGGATCACCCCGATTATATTCTTGCTAGCGGAAGAACGGTAGAATTTCGAAGACATAGCGAACAACAATGGTGGTTTATACCAGTACCTCCTCCTCCTGTTGAAAGAGGCCGGCTAAATCTGCAGATAGAGTGGTGGAGAGATGGACAACATCTATTTTTACAAGATGGAGATCTAATTCGTATCAGTTTTTGGGAGATGGGGCTCATGCATAGCTCGCGGTCATCCCGTTGGGTGATGATTACATTTGTGATGCCAGATTAAGTTGACAGTTATTTGTGGAATTTGTTACCTTCAGTTAAGGAGGTAATTTTATGAAAACAAAAGTGGTAGCTTTTCTAATCACGGCAATTCTAGTTGTGGCTGTTGTTGTACCAACAGTTGCGGTTCTGCCATTGCAAGTACAGGCACGAAACGAGAATCCAGTTATCGGAACAGACAGGAAAGTAAGTATTGTCCCACCAAATACAGAGCTCTTGAGGCAGGCCAAAGAATGGAGAGCGGGATTGGATATGAATTTGAATCTGCTTCCAGATTTTGAATTTGAAACTTTTGAACGGACTAAAAGCGTAGAAAATTACAAACTGCAAAACCTAATCGCTTTTCGGCTCTATCTTGAGCAACTTGGATATAATTTTGATAGTGAAAGCAGCGTAAGCCGATTGGAAAGTAGAATCTATCGTTATTATGACCAAGCGTTAAGTGCAGGGATTATAACTCCGATTAAGAACGACCCTGGTACAACAATTGCTCCGAGATGGATTGCGGGCAGACCACATTACCCTAAGATGCAATATGGAAATGGTGGAACTCATCAGGTAATCGCAGGTAGAGCATATGATTACTTAAGCACGATTTTCCCAGCATTATTCTCCCCAGGAATTCATAACGATGATTCAACAATGAGGGCGGCGTTTGTCAGATACGCGGATTGGCCGGATTACGAAGGATCTGCTAGTAGGCCGCGTTCACCTGAGACTTTGCCAGTTATCGGAAATATCCAGTCATCGAATAATTCCCATTTTTACAACCCAATAAATGGATTTAATTACTTGTCGAATACCGTCGCCCCAGGAAGGAATGCACGCGAAAGGGTCACATATTACTTTAATCGTGCAGTAAATTTTTATCATTCGGGGAATAAGAGGTTGGCATTTAATAATTTAGGTAAAGCATCACATTTTTTAAGCGATTTGGCGGCCGTAGTGCACGCAGATTATTTAACACCAAGTGAAGCAAGGATGGCCCCTCAAAATCTTGCAACAGTGATAATGTTTGGATCGGGCCTGATATTTAGTCCTATAAATATGCTACTCATATTGCGTCATATCGACATAATTTCAATGGTTCAAAACCATATGGCATTTGAAAGGGTTGCACAAGAATTTGTTGATGGGGGAATTTTGACGGATTCAATTATGCCCGTGCGTCTGAGTACTTTCGCACATGCAGCGGGATCGGTAGATCATCTGGCAGGGGCAGTGGCAACCCGCTCGTTCATGTTCTATTCAGATGTAGGGGGCAGGCAAAATAATGTGTCCGAGGGGGTCAGGGAATGGGTCGCAATTAATATGTTAACAGAGGCGGTTGACGCAAACGCTATGATGTTACATATGTTCGCTCTTGCGGTCGTACCTACTTGGCAGCAACCTCGTTGGAATGGCTCAACTTTAGAAGGGCATGGCTCTGTTTCCGCCAGTGGTACCTATCGCAGCGAGCATCCCTGGCGTGCTTTTAACGGTACGATGAGTGGTGGGTCTGGAGGGAATGGTGATAACTGGAGCGTTAACGCTCAAGCAGGTCATCTAGAACTTCAATTAGAATACTACATAATAGTTCATTCAATAGAGCTCTGGGGTAATACATCTGCTGGCAACAACCGTACAAGACACGCTCATTTCACGGCAGGCTTCAATGTAATTCCACTTGGGGCGAGATTCGAACTGGCAAATCAAAATCAGGCTTACAAATTTATCCATGTCGGGGGTATTCGAACTAATGTGATACGGTTAAACATAACCAGCTCGTATGGGAATTGGGTGGGGGCCAGTATGATTCGGATTCACGCAACCAAGTTTTATTAGAGTGGCATCTAGCCAAGTTTCGAATTTATGCGAGTGTCGTATAAAATTTTTTAACCTGCACATATTATCCTCAAGGAGGAATTTATGGAATTCTTGAGGAAAAATTGGGTGAAGTTGGCATTGATTACTTTGTCCCTAGCAGGGTTAATTTTGGCAATTGTATACTTGGTGGATATAAGCGATCTGGGTGTGGGTTTTATGGACATGACTCCACAGATTGCGTATTTGTTGTTCTTTGCGGGCGTATTGGCAACATTGGTTGCAATGATGCTTAACTACCGCATGATTGCGGCTTATATATTAAAAGCGACGGGTCTATTAGTAACTATCTTCTTCATCCTAGCAATGGTTAACTTCGACGGCGGAAGGCTTACACATATTCCATTGGCGATGCAGATGATTGCCTTCGGCTTGTTCCCATTGGTGTGGGGTGCAAAATTGTGCATGAAGGACAGAGAACGGAAAACAAAAAAGAAATAATTACTAAAAAGGCTTGCAGTTGCAGGCCTTTTTTTGATATAATTAGGGAAAGGAGTAAAAAATATGACATACCAAGAACTTGTAGCAGAGTTGAAAAATCTGAATCCAGATGCGGAAATAGTTGCCGACGACCCAGTAATAGGGCAGCACATCCAAAGCTCTATGCCTCTTGATAAATTGAAAATGCCAGAAGGTTTTGAATATAATGCAAAAAATGGAATAACCAACAAGCACAACACCCAGAGTGGTACATATATCGCAGTCAGAGCCACCTATAAGGAAAAGGAAGCTGAGCAAAATACTAGGACTGCAACAAGTGAAATCGAGATAGATCGCTTAATCACTGAATTGAACAAAAAGTTCGCGAATATTGCTGAGCCCGCAATGATGAAGGTTGTCATTAGGGATTATGCAGAGTTCTGCAGGCAGAGGGACGCCGGCATGACGCCTACAGAACCAACCGTTGCGGGGTACAAAGAGGCCTACGAAATCTTCGAAAAATACGAGGCATTTACAAACACCAAGCTTATCGAGAATGGTATCCTTAATACACATAAATTTGAACAGTTCTATAACGGGAAATATGAAGAGGTGAATAAAACAGCCGAATCAGGTCCTCCTGCCAAATCCTGGAACCAAATGTGCCAAAAGGAGAAAAGTGCCGCGAATACAGGAATGGGGTTCGACGATAAGCTTAAGGCATACGGCAGGGATTTCGCGGAATGGTTTCTTGCAGAGAGTGTGCAGACTGGTGAAGTTGACAAGATTCCTGACCGTATGATAAAGAAGCTTAAAGAAGCGGGAATTACTGATACTGAAATCGACCAAATCAAGGGCACTGCAAAGGCGGCGGAAGATCCTGAACTGGACAAAAAGATTGCAGAATTTGAAGAAAAATATGATATGGCGTATTTTGCAAGCAATCCAAAAGCCAAGAATTTGCAAGGTCCAAAAGCCAAGGCCGATATGGCAGAATATGAGAATTTAAAGTCTCAAAAGACACAAGGGGCAACTGAGCCAAAGACATGGAATCAAATGTCCCAGAAGGAAAAAAGGGAAATTGCGAATAATCCTGAACCAGCGTCATTCAGTAAGAATCTAGAAACATACGGTAAGGATTTCGCCGAGTGGTTCTTGGCCGAAACACAAGGCAGCGGCCAGATGGCGGCCTTGGAAAAGAACAAGCGTATGATGGACAAGTTGCTGGCTACTGGAATAACCCCCGAAGAACTTGAACAAATCAAAGGAGCAAAGACCCAAACACAGACAAAAGATCTTTCCCAAGGGGAAGGAATGGGGCCCTTGTCGGGAACGGATATGCAACCGAACGAAATAGTTACTCCGCAACAGCCCGTGATAAAGAAGAAGGAAGGCTTCTTTAAAAAATTAATGGCTTTGCATCATCTTGACAGGGCTAAAGAGTTCAAAGCACAAGCTGCCGAAGGTGTGAAAGGGGCTAAAGGCAGGGCTGCTCTTGAGTATGTGAAGTTTGGTGCCCGAACAGCGATGATGGTATCGCTTGTTGCTACTGGAGTTGCAGGTCCTGCTATTGCCGCTGCGGCGGGCGTAGGCCTAACTACTCTACAGGCTGCCAACTTAATTGGAACTGTGGCGGTAGAGGCTCCCGCTGCGATGCATGATTTAAAAAATGATGAGACTGCTCCTGACAAGGCCAGGACTATTTTAGCGGCGGGAACAAAGGTTCTGGCGGCTTCGACACCGTATTTAGTGGCCGCAGTAATTCCGTTTGGCGAGCCAATAGCCGAATTTGTCGGTGATAAATTCGGGGACATAGGTGATGTAGTCAGTGACAAGATATCAACTGTTGGAGACTTTATCGGTGAAAAAGGCAGGCTAATCGCGGGGGGCCTGCGTGGGCTGTTTGGCATGACCGAGAACCTACCTGCGAATGCGATTCCTGACAGTGCTATGGAGTGTTTCCTCGCGGCGGGTGAATCAGGCATGTCACTTGATGGCATCAATGGAGCAATGGGTGAGATACCCGCTGATATTCAACAAGAGGCAGGGCAAAGTCTATTTGATGGCTTAACTTTTGACCAGTCAAAAATTACAGATATGGACTTGTTTAAGGATGATCTAGCTAGAACCCTAGGATTGGACAGAGCAGGGTTTGAGTTGAACCCTGATGGGACTATTTCGCATGAAGCCTGGGTGGAAGGGCGTTACTTGGATGTTAATAAGCACACAGGCCAATCGTGGGAGAGTGGAGATAAATGGGCAGACACCACAGGGGCAAGGGGTGGAAGTCGTGGAACGGGTGATGCAATTCAGAGGTTGATCGAGCAACATAGTGATACCAATATGGAGCCTTGAGTGCTTGGGATGTTTTAAACTCAAAACCGCTTGGATAAAAGCGGTTTTTTGTTTTATATTAAGATATAGGAGGTGAACTTGAAGAAGTTTGTCAAATTGATTGCGATAGGGTGTATAGTGCTGTCGCTGGCTGTGGTGGGGATGTTGCCAAGTGCTTTGGGATCTGATTCCCAAGCGTCTATAGGGATAAGTCCTAACTATCACATCCGTAAAGTTCATAGTCAGGCCTTGTTTAACGAGCATGGCATAAATAATGCTGTCGCGTTGGCATTGAAAGAGATTACTGAAGTATTCAGTAGTTCCACAGCATTTGACTTTTCGATGATTGCAATTGGCGAGTTGGGCCTTTTGGTGGAGAATGGGGCGATTTATTTGCGATTATTTGATCAAATGGGCGAGGCTCCGACGGGACCATTCATCCAGGATCCAAATCATGAACAGATGTTGTCCCAGTTTACATATCAATGGTGGCAACTTGTTTTTCTGCAGGACGATGTTTTAACCCTTTGGATGGTAGATCCATATCGCTATGCCGAGTTTGGTGTTGGCTTGGGCTATGAATCGTCTATGGTTCGAGCCCAGATGTTAAGTGATCTGGATGATGTCCTCTATTTGTTTCCTGACAAGGTCAAAGATATTATTGTCCCGACAAACAATGTCTCATGGCAGGTTGCCCAGGGAAATACATCCGCCAGTGCCAATACATACACAAACCCAGAGGTTCCAGATGATGATTTGATTTGGTTACCCTCTGTTTACGAGATTTACAGCGTGGGAAATCAAGATGGGTCTCACATAGCGGGCGATATATTGACTAACTCTGGGATTAGGACCGGCCAGTGGGATATGAACGGCTTTGATCGTGGTTTTATCAGTCCGATGGGACACTCGTGGAGTGCAACTTGGGTTCGCTCGGCTTATTCTGATGGTTGGACGAGAGCAGTGGTCGGCCAAGGAGCAGGTATCTCCATCTCTGGAGCAGGGGATCTGCAGGGAGTGCGTCCAGCAATTCATATTGATTTGAACGAATTGTTCGAAGAGAGGGCACTGGGTACGCCGGCGAATGTTGCACTTTCAAGTAACATTGCCGTAACATGGGATGCGGTACCAAATGCGGTCGGATACCATATTTATGTTGATGGGATAAGGTACACAACAACTGCTATTACAACTCCTAGAACATTTGATGTTTCGGGAATTAGGCCAGGTCTGCCTATCCAGGTTCGTGCGATGGCAGCTGTTTCTAATCCATTATTGACTTTCTCGGGGCTGTCTTCATCCGTTGCCAGGACTCCTGTTGCACTTTCCGCCCCAACGGGTGTGACTGTATCGGGGTCGAATCTGACTTGGAATACCGTGGCAAGTGCGACGGGATACTATGTTTATGTTAATGGAAATCCTCATTCTCCTGCAACTGGTACGACATTTCCGCTTTCTCTTGATCCAGGAAATTATAACTTGCAAGTCCGTACGATCGGGGACGGAAACGAGACGGGGTGGCAAAATTCGGGGCTAAGTCTTGCGGCAACGCATAATGTAAATCCACAGATGAATTCGCCAACAAATTTTACCGCTGTTCGCACTGGTGCGAACACCCGGACGCTGACTGCGTCATGGGATGCGGTCACAACAGCCGATGGCCAGACTGGATTTGGCAGCGTAATTGTTGCAACAAGTGGCATCACCTATAGGGTATATATGAGTCTCAATAGTGGAGCATTCGAATTTGTGGATACTACGACAGGAACATCTCTTGTTGTTGAATTGCCAGGACCAGGTGAATTCGAGTTGCGTATAAGTGCATTAAGTGCCAATACACACATAAAAACAAGTTTATTTAGTCATTCAGCACCTGTTGAAATTCCTCAGGTAAGCCTTGAGACTCCTGAAATTTTGGAGGTTGTTGTCTATGGAAATATTGTGTCCTGGAACGCTATTCCAAATGCTATTGGTTACTATATTTATATTGATGGGCAAAAGCATAGTCAAAGGATAGCGGGAACTACATTTGATTTATCCACGATTTTGTCTAATGGGGTATTCAATATCCAAGTTCGTGCGATTGGAGATGATATTTGGTATATGAGCTCGGGACTTTCCGCAGTAACGCCACATACCATTTCAGATGATTCAGGAGTGAATTTACTTTGGCTGTGGATTTTGTTAGGGGCGATTGTTCTTCTTGCCATTATAATTATTCCTGCCCTAATGATACAACGGAAGAGGACAATTACTAGATAAGGCGAAACAGTTGACAATATTTGAAAGCCATGGCAAAATGTGTCATGGCTTTTTTGAAGAAAAATTGGGCACAATTAATCCTTGTTGCCTTGTGCATCGCTGGGGTGATATTGGCAATTGTGTTGCTGGCTAGGTCGGGCGAGTTGAATGGAACATCCTTTGCGATGCCGTTCGGGGCACTGAGTTTGTGGGTAGGCTATATCCTGCTTTTCTGTGGGGTAGGATTGATGTTGGTTTTGCGGATGACCAAATTAAGCAACGGGTACGCACATGCGTTGCTTGTTTTGACTGGGTTATTGGTGACTGTGTTTATGATTGTAGCGATGGCTGATGTAATCGGCAATTGGGAAAGAGCGTTTGCCGCTCACCCACAAATGACAAGTGATTGGTCGATTCTGGCAATTGCCCCTGTTGTGATTCAATTAATAGTCTTTGGGCTGTTTCCACTTGTGATCGGGGCTCGCAGGTTATTAAATCACTACCATGTACACAAGGCGAGAAAGAATTAAAAAATACAGCAACCATTCGATAAAGGCAATAACAAATAGAGATATCAGGAGCGTATAGACCGCTCCTTTTATTTCACGCCAACGGAACGCAGTTTTAAATCCGTAAAGGCGGGCACACTTGCCACGCTTCAAGGCAAAGACACATGCTCCCGCAAATACGATTAACAGTATAGTAAATACTATGATATAGGTTATAGCAAACAGCAGTCCATGCACAAAGCCAAACACATCAATTATCCAAAAGATGTTTATAACCATCCAAAATGCCCTAAACCCAAGATAAGGGAAGGTCAGCAGCATCGTCCATTTTGTCATGTTAAATAGAATTACAAGCAATAATCCAAATCCAATATCCAAAAACCGAACAAGGATGAATGTCCAAAGTGATCGATTAGGGGAGGCAACATTTAGAACATTCCCATCTAATAGATGGTTTGAGATCCAAAGATGGCTAAGCAGTGGATTAAACGCAACAATGATGCCCAGAACAATTCCACCTAATGCAAATAGGCCCAGTAACATCAACAGTTTCTTGTTCTCGAACCACATTACGCCAACATGATTTTTGAAATTGTAACTCATTCGCCCGAAATGCTTTTTCACCTTATATGTATATGTCGAAAAAAGTTACACAGACTATCCTCATGAAGAAAAAGCTATTTGTGATGGGATTGGTGTGCGTGATCGCATGTTGTGCTGTGATGATGCGGCCGTGCTGTGATGGAAGTGCCGTGATGGCAGCCGATGGAGCGGAGTTGCGAGTGACGGCCAAGGCGGCGTTCTTGATGGAGGCAAACAGCGGCAGAGTATTGTTTAGCCAGGATGCTGATAAACAGTTGCCGATTGCTTCTATGGTGAAGATTGGTGTTCTTGCCGTCATTTATGATGCCTTAGAGGCGGGCGAGATAGCTCTGGATGAAATGGTAACTGTATCACAGGCTGCCTCAGGAATGGGTGGCAGTCAAGCGTTCCTTGATGCGAACAGTGAGTATTCGGTCGATGAATTGATTAAGTCGATTATCGTGGCTTCAGCGAATGACAGTTGTGTCGCCCTGGCGGAAAGAATAGCAGGATCTGAATCCGAGTTTGTTAACCGCATGAACGCGTTGGCACAAAGACTGGGAATGACTGGAACAAATTTCGTGAATGTTACGGGATTACCTGCTCCAGGAGCGGTCAGTACCGCCTCCGATGTTGCAAAGATTTACGCATATACAATGAAGAGCCAATACTATGGCAGGCATGAATTGGTTTGGATGTATGACCTTACCCACCCTGGCGGCAGGATAACAGGATTAACAAATACGAACAAGCACACTAGGTTTTTCAATGGAATTACAGGAGGTAAGACAGGGTTCACCTCAGAGGCAGGGCATTGCTTAGCGGTATCCGCGACTCGGGGTAATTTGAGACCTATTGCAGTAGTTATTGGGGCAACGGACAGTAAAACGCGTTTTGCCGAAACCGCAAACATGATGAATTATGTGTTTGGGGCGTACCAAAACGAGCTGATTGTATCAAAAGACACTGTATTAATTGAAGTTAAGGTTGGAAAATCTATGGTTGACAAAATAGAGTTATTTGCAAGGGATAACTTCTATGACTTGGTTAAAAAAGGCGATAAGTCCCAGCCAGAAATTCGAATCGAGCCACTAGAGGACATAGCCGCTCCATTAGGAGCCGCAGATGCATTGGGTAAAGTAGTAGTAGTTCGAGAGGGCAAGGCGGTTGCAGAAATCGACCTAGTTACAGGTATCGATATTGAAAAATTAAACTACTGGACTTCTGTCCAGAAAGTAGCGAGGAAGTTTAAATTGGCGGCTTGATTATAACTGTTCCCTGTCGGGATAGGTTTTGTCCAGAATGGTTTCATATTGCAAATAATCTATATCGCATTCTGGGAATGGATTTGGGTTATCACAGCCTTGACATACCATGCTTGAAATAGTGCTTCCTATGTTCCGCAACTCGTGCATGGAGGTGTTGATTATTTCTGTTTGATTGTCACCATAATAAAGAATATTTGTGGCCCCTGCTGTTTCACACAGGTACATCTCTTCGTCGTATGGATTGTATTGGGTTTTTGCTTGTTCAAGTTTCCGGTTGTGTAAGCACCCCCATACGATATCCGAGGCTATTTTTCCTTTCAAAGGGCATCTGAGTTCTGGAAGTATTTCAGAAAGGACAGGTATAATATATACCTCTTGAAAAGGTCCTAGTTTATCACTCAAGAAGAAATTTTTCATGGATAGATTTTATCATAAAACACACCCAAAGTCAATATCGCATATATGTAGATATGTTTAGTTTTTACAGTAACAGCAGTGGCCAGCCAATCGCCCAAGCTCGCTCTGAGCGGGAAGAGGCAAGTATACGCAGTCTCCGCGAGGCGTTTGGAAGCATGGAAGGGATAGTAGCCCATAGAGACGAGCGGCCTGGCGTTTCCGATGCCACCCAGGCCGTTCGGCATATGGTACCCCCAGGGCATAGGCTGGAGGAGCATCACATCCACGAGAATTGTACTCATGGGCGGCGTCGTAAGCATACGCGAAACATGCCCGAACCCCCACATGATTCGCCATGCAGCCCTCAAGTAGGAGTGGTTGGTTAAAGGTAAACGATTGTAAAAATGCGTTGTGTAAACGCATTTTTTTATGTATAATTTAGGTATGCCGATAAGAAGAAAAGTGCCACCATCCTCGGAAGGAGACAACAGAGGGGAAAGCCAAATCGACAGATTCTATGGTGATGCGGCCAAAAATAACCCAGCCAAGTATGATATCAAAAAATCTGGGTCGAAGTCAAAGACCAATGGGCTGTATGAATCAACAGATAAAGATAAAGAGGAAGGACAAGAAGAAAGGTCCGAGAAGCCAAAGAAAAAATCCGAAAATATGCAGCGGCTTGAATTTATACAAAACTCTTTGAATCCCCAGAGGAGCGAGTTTGATGATCACAGATTAAAAAGGTCTTTGGATTGGCTGCGGGCTAATCAGGTACCCTTGCGTTATGAATGTCCGTCGTTGACGGCACGAGACGGGTTTCCCTCGCAAATCTTTGTAATGGCTCAAATTGAGGGAAGGTGGCATGATCTTGTAGGTTGGAATTTCGGCGAGGAGATTAGATCAAGAGGTACAATACAAGCCGCGGATGTGGCGAATCTGCGAGTTGAACATGGTCGTGTATATCGAAGACCTGTTAGCACTAATCAAAGCACAAGAGTCGCCCAAGCTTTGAATAGTTCAAGCTTAAAGCAAGCAAAGTTCGTGGCGACACAATTGAACTTTGATCGTAAGCAATGGAAAGATAGATATGAATTTGCACCAAAGGAGCAAAATCTTGTCTTGAAAACACTCTTCTTAATGAGGAAAATGCAGGGTATGGAATTGAGAAATGAAAAGGAGGCATCATGAGTAAGACAATCGCAAAAAAGGTTGAGGATTTTGAAAAGATTCCTGACCGCAAGTTAGAGCTTGCCGAGGATATGTTGAGATCAAAAGTTAGTATTCGTGGCAAATTCAACGAGGGGGTCAAGTTAAACATAGATGAAATGGCAGATGAGGCAATATTGGAGGCTATTGCAATTTTCAACAAGGAGGAAGGCCTGTCTGATGCTGATGTGGATTTAGAGAAGGAAGTTGCTTTGATTAAATCGATTTTAAAAGAAAGGAATGAATTCGCCAAGAAGCAAGAGAAAGTTCTAGAGGGCGTTGAAAAAGATGGTCCAGAGTTTGTTAAAAACAATAAGGAGCTGTATGTAGAGGTTCTGCAAGCGGCGTTCCAGCCCAAGCAGGGTCAGCCCCGTCTAGATCACACAGCAACCCAGTCAGTTATAAACAGCCTGCAGTATGCGGATATAGATTTGGGGGTAAGACTGGAGAGGGGTAGAGTTCCAAACGAGCCACAAAAAGTAATTTTCCAGGCTCGCATAGGTGGCGAGTGGGTAAAGTTAGGTATGGTTGATCGGGAGAACACGCAAGATGTAGGGCGAAAAGAAGTTAAACAAGCAACATCCGCAACAAAAGCAGAGGCTAATCAAGACAAGTCTGCTCAAGTAGATAAGGTTCTCAAACGCTTATTCCCTGGACTGCATACTGAAGCGGAAAAAGAAGAGCAGGAGAAAGATAAAGCCGAGAAATACCAGTACGATATGGACTATCCTCCTATGGGGGCCGACATGAGAAGAGAATTTTTACAGACTTTGATGGATTCAAGGGAGATTTTGTCGTCCAGAGAGCAAGATATCGAGAAATCTGTTTAAAACGCTTGGCAAGCCTGAATACCTATAGTATACTTGGTCTGTTACTGGAGGTAACTCATATTGGCAACACTTAAAGTTCAAAATTTATTCAAACATTACAAAAACGCAAAATACATCTCCGCAAGAAATATCTCTTTTGAGGTTCAGGAAGGTGAGATTTTTGGGTTCTTGGGAATAAATGGTGCAGGTAAATCAACAACTATAAAGTCTATCACGGGCATAATCCCGTTTACAGCGGGCAAAGTGGAAATATGCGGGGCAGATCTGAGCGACGACCCAATGACCGCCAAGTCCAACTTTGGCTTTGTCCCTGACAACCACGCGGTATATGACAAACTGACTGGCGTTGAATATGTTAATTATTTGGCGGACTTGTACAAAGTCCCATCAGAGGAAAGAAAAGAAAGGTTTGAATCCCTCTGTAAAATCTTTAACATGGAGCATGCTGTGAATAATCAAATCATGAGCTACTCCCACGGGATGAAGCAAAAGATTTCAATTATAGGAGCCTTAATTCATTCGCCGAAGTTGTGGATTTTGGATGAACCTATGGTTGGTCTTGATCCACAATCCATTTTCGAGGTTAAAAATTACATGCGAGAATACGCAAGAGCCGGAAATTCGGTCTTTTTCAGTAGTCATAATTTGGATACCGTCGAGCGTCTTTGTGACCGTGCTGTTATCGTTCATGGTGGTCGTATAATCAAGGAAATCGACCTTGCTGAGTATCGCAAAAAGAAAATTGATCTAGAGAAAGAATTTATCGAAATCACCCAAGCAGAGACAAAGAAGCAAAACGAGCACAAAGCAGAAATGAAAAAAAGAGAAGAAGAACTAGCCGAACAATACGGTCGTATAAAGGCATCACGAATGATTATCAACGAAGTAAAAGAGGAGTTAATTAATGAAATCAATTTGGACTCTGATAAAGATCCAGTTTAAATCTAGGGTCGCATTAAAAAAAGAAAAAACCACTAGAGAAAGGATAAAGTTCGGACTGACAGTTGCCTTACTCTTAGGTGTTTTTGGTGCATTTATATTTCTTTACTACTTATTCGCTGGGCAGTTTATAGACACAATTAACCCTGAGGCGAATGATCTAAGTTATCCATTTCTTGTTTTTACAATTTTATTCTTTCAGGCTATACAGACTGTGTTTTTAATACCCTCGCTGCTCAAGCGGCTTGACATAAACAATGAAAGAGAATTATTATTAAAATTGCCTGTATCGCACAAGCAGATATTTGCATCAAAAGTAATAGTTGCATATATTCTTGAAGTTTTATTTGCGGTTGTGTTGCTGTTGCCGATTCTAATAGCTTTTGGAATCGCATCAAGTATGCACTGGGGATTTTATTTGTATATTCCACTTATTTTGCTGTTTGCACCCGCATTGCCGTTCTTCGTTGCATCGCTATTGCTGTATCCTGCGATGAAGTTGGTCCAATTAATGAAATCAAGAGCGATCTTGACTTCGCTTGGATTCCTGATTGGGCTTATTGGCGGAATGGCCCTATATATCTTTGTCATGAATACAATTGTTGGGCATCTAACCGCCGAAGGGAATTTCCGTCTAACCCTAAACAATAATGTTACGGGAATACGAAACACCGCAGATCTTTTCTTCCCCCAGCGGTTGTTTGCAAATTTGGTAGGTGCTGACGCGATTACAGCCCTTTGGAGTTTCTTTGCAATTTTGGGTGGTAGTGCCTTGTTCATGGCATTATCCTATTTCATAGGCAGCCTCGCCTATAAACAATCATACCAAGACGAGCGATCGGGCTTTAACGCAAAGACAACGCCAAATAGCTTCAAGCAAGGCAGTCCAAGGAAAGCGACCCTGACGAAGGAAATTAAGAACATTTTCAGAAGTTCAAACTATACTTTCCAGTTGTTCCTTGTTGTAATTATTACGCCGATGATTGTATTTTTCGTGGATAGGATTTCCTCGGCGACTTTCTTTGAAAGTCTGCGAATACAGCAACAGGCTGACAACGCAGGCAGTGTAGGTTTTGGTATAGCATTATTTGTTTTGATGATTTTAATACCATTGTCTGCCAGCTTCGCGGCATCAAATATAACAAGAGAGGGACATAATGTTTATCACACGAAGTTGATACCCCAGCCATTTCGTACGCAAATCCTAACCAAATTCTTTATAGTATTTGTGCCAGTTGCTGTATCGGCGATAATTTCTGTAGGAGTCTTGATGATTCCGCACCAGCCCGATCCAATTGCTCAGATTACTGTGCATCTTGGAATGTTAGATGCACTATTTCTGTTATTCGTAGCTCTTTGTATGACCGCTGGCTATGTTGCTCTTGGTACCTATCTTGATATTAAAAGACCACTATCTAATCAAGTAGGTGAGGGGGAATTAACCCGTTCAACGCCAAATATAAACTTTGTTATGGCACTTGGGATCGTTATTGGTTCAGCGATTGGGATCTTGACAATTTTTGGTAACTTTGCACATTTGTTTGAACATGCACATGGATTTGTCAGGTTTATTACCAGCGTAGGGCTATACTCCCAGTGGATATTCTTCTGTTTTGCGGCACTATTTGCCGTGGGAATGTGTGCGTTATTGTTTGTTGATGGACCGAAGAAATATGGGAGGTTGGAACAGTGAAAAAAACAATTCTTATCTTGATTCTTGTCCTGCCTGTAGTGGTTGTCAGCCTGGTCTATATGATAGCGGGTTTTGTGGTGCGTCAAGCGGCGGTAATGCCAATTGATGGTGTTCGTATAGTTGAATATCGCATGCACTTGAATGGTGTATATCATTTGCCTGGCACCGATGAAGATGGAAATTTCAATAGGGCTATGGCGGAAAATTGGCGCGTGGGGCAAGCAATAGACCTGGGTACATTTATAATCCCTTTGCCTGCCCCGCGTGCAAGATTCAGTGCTCTTGACATAACCATAGAGTTCTCAACCGAAGCAGATATGGCAGTCGCCCAAGAAAGGGAAGCCGCCATTGTTATATCCGAGAGCGGCATAGTCACGGTCAACAGGGTTACAGCAGGATTGGCAATTATACGAATCGATGAATTCTTCTCGATTGAAATATGGTATATCAGTGCAACTTAAAAGGAGGCAATAATGACAAGGCGAACTAGACTTGGATTTTATATTGGCGGAGCGGCAGCAGGGGTTCTGGTTGCCATACTTGTACCTATTTTGGTGGTTTTTGTATTCACGGCGGCAAGGTTTAGTTTGCCTGATAATCTTCCAAGCGTTGTGATCTTCAGTTGGGATACCGACGAGGCTCACAGCATGCCTTTAATCACAGGGAATAGACAATTTGGCTATGAGTGGGAAATAGTTTCTCAGCGATATGTAGATGGCAGTAATGCAAGTGTTATTGAATGGGTTAACGAGTATGAACCATCTGAGTACACGATGGCTCCGCTTAGCGTTAATCAGGAAAGAGTTAATATTCATTTTCGTGCGAATATTACACACAGCAGAGGAACGGCCGCGTTGGACTGGCATTTTCAAGTTCGCTGCATAACATTTCCTGAGTTTACGCATTTATTCAGCCCTAATCAAACAAACAGAGTGGCATATCGGATACAAGGTCTTGCTCATCGACGAGTCTTTGGAACGCATGACTTGGACTGGGATAATGCGACTCAATTCCAGCGAGCAGGTTACAAGCAAGCCTTTGACATAATGCAAATTGCAACTAGATATCGTGGTGGCCTTGATGCCTTGGATTTGGAAGTATTTGTTGTAGATATTGCAGTTAATAATCAATCGGGAATCCAGTATGCACTTGATAATCATGACATAGGGCTTAACAACTTAATTGTCGATGTTAATGATACTGATATTGAGGCAGGAAGAGTGAGAGTGGATTTTAAATCCACAGGAGTAGTTACTGTTATTGTAAGAGGAACGCATGATGTTTCGGGAATTATTCAATATTATTTCTACACATATGAGATTGTTGAAGGCGTGAATGCCCACACCTTTGCTGATGTAAAAGCTGTAGAATACAATGCAAGGATGAATTATATCCGACATGGTGTTAGGCTGAGGGGGCCAAGTGGGATAAATGCTGATGGCCCTATTGGATATTTGAATAACGCGACAGAAAGAACAATTGTTCCGCGACATTTGGCTTTTGAACTCATCCCGGCCCTAGATAGTAATCTAGCGGTCAGTGTGTACAGGAGACTTGGCGAAACTCTCAGTGAAACCAACCCACTTAACAGTGCATTATTTCACTTGGGAGTTAATTACGGAGACTTGCCTCCAGGGGCAAGTAACCCAGGCGATCAACAGCGACAATTTGTACGAGAGGCAACGCCAAGAACAAGGGCATTTAGCAGTGAATATTTGCGTGAATTGGCAAGATGGGCTCCAGCATTTACATATCGTGACTTGATAATCAGGAATAACATGCAAACATGGGAGGAGGCAACTTGGTTCTTTGGCTCGGTGCATGGAAATGGGCACACCATTGATGCAACTCCTTATGCCGAAAATTCTGCCCGAGTTCACCGAAACGCACATACTACAGGCTGGGAGAGTGAGGGACTTGAAAACGCATCCTTCGCACCAGGTATGGGTTGGGGCGATCAATACGCTTTCTATGCTCTGTCAAATCATAGTGTTATTGATAATTTGCATCTTGTGGGCCACAATATTGTCAACCCAGGAGGAGCCCCAGTAAGATTGGATCAATACAACAGGGTAGGAGTTATATCCGTAAGTGGATTAGGGGGCTATGACAGGTCATTTCAAATAGGGCAGCGACATGACAATGGGGTATTTAGATGTGGAATGTACAATGCTGATATAACAATCAGTCATGCAATTATTGAGAAAGGATTGATGTTGGTCGGAGCATATTACATTCCTAATGCCAAGTTTCCGATGCGTGTTGAAAATTCTGTATTAAGAAACAGTGGTTTCACTGGTGTCTTCGCTCGAGGAATGCATGGGTGGTCAAGTGTTGCAGATCGAAACCGCGGCAGGGGATCCGAGGGTGGTCACTTGGTGGCTTTTAACAATGAGAAAGGAAGAGTGGACGGAATTGTTGAGGACCGTCAAGACTTGCTTGCGATTGCCCCCAGTGGTTGGAATGAATATAGAAGCTTTGGAGTGTTTATTGAATTGCATAATATTTTCACCTATGAAAACACAACGACTCCTATTATAGTTGATGATGGGGTTGCGGATACACACTTAGTCGTTACTGGGGACCATAATGCGTTCTACACATGGATAAGGGTTACAGACCTGGTTATGCCTACATTCAAGTTACCTGATTCTCCAAGGCCAGGCAGGCCACACAGTCTGGAGGTTGTTCCCGATGTCACTGGAATTGCACAAGATCTAATCAGAACAACCCTGGCGACTCCTGAATTCGCAGATGCTGCACTTATTGATGGTCCACATACTTGGATTAATCTTCCGCTTATATCGGTAGGTGTTGATACGGGAACTATTTTTGATCTATCCGGAATCCCGGGGGAGATGCGTGACATCTATATGGATATTCCAGTCGGCGGTATGGGTCTTAGTGCTGTAGGAATTGTTCCTGCCTCTGTCGTGGATGGAATAACAATGGAGGTTCAAAGGGAGCTATTCGAGCACGGCAGTTTAACCCGTCGAATAAACGAGTGGGCAGCAATGATAAGGACTAGCTGACTTTCTCGACGATAACCTCTCCGCACAATATATCACTGTACGAATAGACTAGGGTGTCTACTACATCACTATCTTTTTCCAGCTGAACCGAGAAAACATGAGGGAACGCACTAGCAAGCGTTCCTTTGTAATTCCGGACAATTTTTCGTCCGCGACAAACTTGCATAGTAACTGGTTCTCCCACCATTTCTTTTACCTTGCCGCGAATATCATTTAGGGTTATTTTATTTTTCTTCATGTCATATAAGTATTGACAGAAGGAGGCGATTTTAAATGGAATTGCAACATGGAACAAAAATTGTCAGGAATCTTGAGGCAATCAGCAAAACAACTGCACGGGTTGAGGCACGCCTTGAGCCACGAGTCGGCATAAAAAGGATTTTACAAACCGAGGCACGGGTATTTTTATCGGGGCACGAGCGGGAGGACACCGAGGTTCGGATAAATGGCCGTGTGGTAACGCGGGTAATTTTTATTGATGAGGCAGATAGCTTTAACAGCGAGGAGCGTACAAATAACTTCTCTGAGAAGATTATACTCTCTAATTCCGCAATGGTTGGCGAAATTATGGCTACGGCACATGTTCTTGAGGCTAAGGTTGTGGACAACACTGCTCAAATTGCGGATGCTCAAGTCCAATTTGAAATCACTCTGCTTGGATTGACGGCTAAGGAAGTTCGTTTTCTTTCTGGCATGACAGGAAGTCTGGAGTTCAGGACGGAAAAGGTTCGAGTGAATACTTGGGGACAAATGGTAACAAGTCGTTTCGAAGTCGAGGAGCGTATTGATCTAGACAAATCTTGTGAGGGAGTTTTGAGCGTTGATGTTATCCCAACTCTCCGTGAAATCGTGGTAGGAGAAGGCAAGGCAACTGCAAAAGGTCAAGCAATCATTAATATACAAGCCGTCAAGAAAGGCGAAGAGCAGTCCATTTACAATGATCATATTGAATTCGATTTCAGCAAAACCATGCAAGCCAAGTTCCTGAAAATTGATGATAGTGTTTTGGGACAGGTAAGTGTCAGTAATATAGAGATTAGGGCAGAGAGCAAGGACTCGCCGCAGCTGGTCGTCAGTGCAGAGCTTGAGTTCAAAGGCTTCAGCGTTACTGCAGAAGATGTAGATTGTATTGCTGATGCGTTTGGATTCTCGAATCACCTAGAATTGAGAACAAGTGATATCGAATCACTTTTAACATTGCCGACCCATCACACAAATATAGAGGTGGACAGCAACCTTGCAATGGGTGAAAAATCGGTATTTATTACGCGGATACACTCGGTTGGTCAATCGACCGTCAGTACGCTAAATATTTTGCCTGTGAACGACAAAGTTACGATTGAGGGAGCTCTTTCGACAAATGTAATATTTGAATGTGAGGAACGACAAATTCACAGCCATGCGATTAAAGTCCCATTCAGTTCAGCAATTAAAATCGAAGGCGTAACCGCAACACACACTATTCAGGCAAAGGTTGATGTGACCCAATGCAAGGTCAGGGCAAGGCGGGGTAGGGAGTTGCTGGTTGATGCACGCCTCAGTGTGGCTCTTTCCGCTACCACTCAAGCCACAACTCGTCTTGCAACAGATGTTATCTCGGGCGAGGCTAGGGCGGCAGACGACAGTGCAATTCTTATTTACACTGTTGCCGATGGCGAAACAGAATGGGATATTGCAAAGCGCCTAAACTGCCCACTGTCAGAGGTCTCTATCCAAGATGGTCGCGTCTTTATCTATCGCCAACACCTTGTGAATTTCTAAGAGGCATCTTGACAAAAGTATAGAAAACTGCTATAATAGCCTCATGATTTCTCGTGAGGCTTTATTAGAAGAATCTATTTGCAACTCGGACAATCACGAGAAGGTTTTACATAATTATGAACAGCGTCAGAGGTTATCTAGGTTTTTAGCCACACCTGAGGGCGATAAAGCTATTGTGGTTGGAAGTGCCGCTCATTCTGCGTTCACTGAAGAAGCACGGCTTTTCTTTGATGTAGATATGTTACTTGAGGGGAGAGATTGCCGCGATGCTGCTAGGGGGTTCTGGCCGAAAGAGATAGTCGGCTGGCTTGATTTATGTAATGTTGACGCAACAGTATTTCCAGAGGTTGAAGAAGCAATTTTACCGAAAAGACTGTCAATTGACGATCCCATTAATATTCGCACTCCTTCCGTTGAATGGCACTTGGCAACGGTCTTGTGCAGGTTATACGAAAGTGCCAGCAGAGACCTTATAATTCACAAGAAGTATTATGATGTTTGGGCTCTTGCCCAGTCGGATAATATAGATACCCGCAAGGTTCAAAAGGCAATAAAGCACTTACTGCGAAGTAAAGAAGAGTACTTCAGAGAGGATCGAGGAAAAGTACTGGAGGGGATAAAAAAGTTCAATAAAAAAGGTTTCTGCTCATGGAGCTGGGACAGTGGGAAAAAAGAGCGACCTGCAAACTCAACCGCAACCCCTCAAAAAGTTTTAGATACTGTTAATCAAGTAACCGCTGAGTTTAGATTTTAAAAAGGAGTGATCATGATTGCCCTCAATGATTTACTAAAAGAACCTATTTGCAACTCGGACAATCACGCGAGAGTATTACATAATCATGTGCAACGCCAGCGAATATCCGAATTTATGAAAACGCCCGAGGGTAAAAAAAGTGTCTTGGTAGGAAGTTCGGTTCATTCTGGATTCAGTGATGAAGCACGACTGGGATTTGATGTGGATATAATTATTCCACATGGCGTTGATTGGGGAGGTTATAGACGCACTGTCGGAGATATTTGGTCCAGAGCAAGATTTGACGAGGTCGAGGTACACAGTGATAGGGACATAACATTCCCAGAAATTAAGGAGCTTGTTTTACCTAAGAGAATTTCGGTAGACGAGTCCGTGACCGTCCGTACCCCTATCATCGAATGGCATCTGGCAACTGCGTTATGCCGGCTGTACAGTAAAGTAAGTAAAGGAGATTATCGATCTAAGCTAAGTTATGATATTTGGGCCTTAGCACAAGCCGAGGGAATAGATACCGGTAGGGTTCAGGAAATCCTAGAGCATTTGATGCACGACCAAGACGAATATTTTCGAGTTAAACAGATTACGGTACTCCGTGGAATACGGGATTACACAGAGGAGGCTGTTTCACTAAAATGGGAAAAGGGCAAGTTTGAATATCCTGCAACTTCGACAGCGACACCACAAAAAGTTTTTGCTACTGTTAATCAAGTGACCTCTGAATTTGATTTTAAAAAGGACTAATTTTGTCAATACTTATGCTATGAAAGTGATTGTTGGGGGATTATTTGTTGTTGGGGCGGTTGCTATTTTAGCGATAGGGGGCCTGTTTGGGATGGGGGCGACGGGGAATACCAAGTCTGAATTTTTGCGCTTGCATATTAGGGCTAATTCAAACAGTGCCGATGACCAAGCAGTTAAGTATTTAATCAGGAACGCGATAATTGACGATTTGACACCGATGTTCAGCCTGGTCACCACTCGTGAACAAGCAATGCATACACTTGGGGATAACATTCCACGAATCAAGCGAATTAGTAACGAGGTTCTAGCACGCGAGGGATTTGACTACCAGGCACGGGCAGCGTTGAGGAGCGAATATTTCCCAATACGAAACTATGGAAACTTAACACTGCCTAACGGGATATATGATGCCCTGATAATTGAACTTGGGGCAGGTGAGGGAAATAATTGGTGGTCGGTGGTCTATCCACCTCTGTGTTTCCTTGATAACAATATCGGCGGCGAGCGAGGCGTAATATATCGCAGCCGTCTGCAGGAAATAATATCGCGATTTTTTTAAGGGCATGGTATAATGATTCATGTTTGAAATGATGGTCGAGGAAGTCAAAAGCCGCCTGCACGATAATTGGAGAATAAAGCGATTACAGAAAGATGGTACATTCCAGCCCCGGTGGAAGCCCATAGAAGACAGGAATTTTATTGATGAATTGCAAGGTTATTTACCACCATATGTCCGGCAAGTAGAGGGCGGATATGAAATTGATATTGCAAATGCCTCGTTTGATCAGCTAAGCAAGGATTGGCAACATGAAAATCAAGAAGCGGCCAAGAGAGTCGTCGAAGAAATCATACTCGCGATGGATATTGATGGTCATCGATTTGAAACAGATGAAATAGGCGACATAATTCACGAGTACTGGCTAGAGCGTAATAAGAGGGCAAGAGGCGGCGATTTAGATGTTCCTTATAGTGAATTGCCTGTACATGAACAGGATAAAGATCTAGATCAGTTTCATATGGGAAGAGCGGTGTATGATGAGATGGTGGATGGCCGCAAAATTAGGCACTCGAATAAATGGGGAGTAGAGAGAACCAGTTAATTATCACTCTTTGCCCCGATTTGATATATACTGAATCATGTACATAGGCCAAATTCTGTTCACGGGATTTTTGATTTTGTTCGGCACCTCACTGGATATCTTTGCCTTGGGTTTTGGCTATGGGGCGAAAAAGGATATAGTATCATGGCGAAGCCTGATTATAGTCAGTTTTATCAGCAGCATATTTCTGCTTATTGCATTATTGTTGGGGTTCTTCTTGGGCGAATGGTTGCCTTCGGTGGTTTCCCATTGGTTGGGGTTTGGATTGCTCATGACCGTAGGCTTATGGAGGATAGCCGCATGGCTGGCAAGCAGAAAGAGGGAGAAAAAGCCTCACAGCATTGTGTCAACGAGAGAACTTTTGCTGGTTGCTGTTATGCTGTCTATTGATGGAATGGCGATAGGGGTAGGTGCCGCAATTGGTGCGGTGACGCTTGCATTTATCTTTGCGGTGTTTGCAATATCAATTGTCACGGATATTCTGATGTTCAGGCTGGGCCAAGGGATGGGAAGGGCTCTTGCAGAACGCCTGTCGTGGGATCTGGGGTGGGTTGGAGGAGTCCTGCTTATAATAGTTGCAATTGCTGGACTTTTTATTTAGGGTATGGTATAATAATTGATATAAGGCACTGTTGCTAAGTGGTAAAGCCTCGGTCTGCAAAACCGATATACGCCAGTTCGATTCTGGCCAGTGCCTCCAAATCACATCTCGTTACTCTTAAATTCATCAATTGTCATCAGTCTGTCTCCAGCAAAATATTCGACTGGATAATGTCCGCCAGAAGAATATTTGTGGCGTGCATCTAATTCGTCAAAATTTGATGTTCTGAGAAATTCACCCATTTTCATTGCCGAAAGAGAGCCATAGTTATATTTTTTTGCGTCTGCATGAGTACATGCCCTATCAACCATGTATCCGTCCGCGCTGATGCTTAGGTGCCCGAGTCTCAAAACCCGCTTTCCTTGTTTGGCCAGCGTGACCCACGGCGGTTCTCCGCCAATGCAATCCGTTCTTGATGCTTTTTCAGGTGTCCAAATTTCTACATCAAGTGGCATTGATTCGGGCAACACGAAAACAGTCTCTTCTGGCAGACTTCGTGCCCTCCCCGCATATATCAAGTGATGTTGGGATTTGTCTTTTGCAAATGGGGCGTCAGTCATTGGATTTATTTGTATTAATCCAGGGTACTGTGCCTGCAACTCTTTGACATCGGCTATTAATTCATCATAATCTATACCTAGTCGTTCACAAGCCTCTCTGTGATACATATCTTCGGTTATGCGTAATGTCGGGCCGTGATCCCACCGGGCCCCAACGGAGAATTTTTCTTTGAACTTTTTAATTATTTCTAGAAATGCCCTGTTTCGCTTTAGATTCACACCGTTTGATATGACTGTAACTCGTCCAACATTTTTCTTTTTCATGCTGGAGTCGTATATTTGCTGTAGCTGAGGGAGAGCCATGGACGGTTCCGTTCCGTTAACGCACAAATGACGAATCGACTCAAACGATGTAATTACATCATCAATAATGTCATGGTCGAGTGTATCGTTGTAGCTTGCATCGTGTTGCGGGTCTTTGTAACAATGTGCACAACCCTTTATGGCATGAGAAAGATAGCACTTCTTGGTGAGTTCTATCTCTAATGTACTAAGTGCTGCCACATCAAAACTCATGCAGATATTCTATCATTTTTGACCTGCTTTGTAAATGCCCCTCCACGACTCCCGAAATTGACGGACAAAAAGGCACCCTTGAGGCACCTTGGCTTTCACGCAAATAATGCAAATGGTGAAAGATATTGCAAAATATTGAAAACTATTGAGGATTATGTTATAATGAAATGTGAATAAGAATCTGTTTATCTTTTTGTTTCCTGAAAGGGAGTATATGAAACGAGTTGACCCAGAAACGCGTCACCTACTTGATGAAGCTATTAGACGACGGTATAAAGAAAAGGGGTATGATTTCGCAGTCGCCAGATACAAAAACTCCGAAATTAACATTGGTGAACCATCGGACAAAATTATTGATGCAAATATAACATTTCAACAGTCAACGCCATACTATACGGAAAATTGGGAATATGCAGATTTTCAAGCCATTGCAAGCTCATTGGCTCCCGATTTGTATGAGCAAATCAGAGTTGGTGGGTATCATTGCTTTGATTGCGTACAGAAACTTGCAGTGTTACTTTACGAGAGAAATCCAAGCACTATTATTGACACAGATTTGACAGAGTTTTTCCCAAATCGTGCCACGACACTTAATCGACCGAAATCCCAAAAATTGCAGGAACTACATTATGAAGTAAATCCAAATTTTGATTTTGAAAACTACATTCCAGAAAAGACTTTTGAAGAGATACTTTCTACGGCGAGCCATGTATTTGAATTCCGTCAACTTGTCAAGACCTACGAACATCCTGTATTTGGAATGGCGGCAGGTATAGAAAAATTGAAAACTAAATTCGCAAGAGAACAACATTCCGCTGACGAAATAACGAAAACTTGATTATCCGCAAAAGTGCGAATAATTTAAGTATGCATTTACACTTGAACTCTTGATGTGCTATTATGACATAGAAATGAAAAAATTGATAATGATGTTTCCATCTATAGACTTTGTTCAGCGCGACCGTGTTTCCTCGCAACGCGTTGATAAGCTGAATCAAATCATAAAGAAGCGATATATCTCAACAAGGGCAGGTTTCAAAATTGTCAATATCATGCACAAATGCCAGAAACTGCTTAAAATTGATGCAATAAAAGATGCTGAGACACTTTTGGTTCCTGAGCACAAAGAATTTACTCGCGATGCCTTAAGTGAATTATACGCCGAAATTGTCACTCATCTTGAAATTAATAAGGAAGACATGGTTAACATCGGTGGCTTCCATTTAGGTGATTGCACGAATTGGGTAGCCAATGAAATCCAAAAGCATAGCAGAAACACCCTTATTGATCCTGCTGTGACGAATGGTGTTTTCTATCATCTTGCTGACGGTCTCTTTAGACTTACATATCCAGGTCCAGAATACGATGTATTCAAGCATTATGGATCTGACGACATGGAAGCACCGTATTACATGCGCAACTTCAATGTGCAAGCCCTAACGGACGGAAGTGATGGAAAATTCAATGAAATAACTGAGCGCGTTGAATGTCTTAGAGATTTGGGAATCTTCGACACATGCGACCTGAGACACCAAACATCGCTTTCGACAAGAGGAAAATAGGCAACTTGATTATTCGCAAATTATATATTGGCAGGTACTAATTTCGTTTGACTATTGATTTTCTAGTTGGGCGTGTGGTACAATAGTGCCATGAATTTGAAAAATATAAAAGATATTAATCAGTTTAATACAGATTTTTTATTCGGACATGCAGAAAATAAAGAAGCTAGGACAGGGGTTACAGTAATAATCTCGAAAGATGGGGCAACTGCGGGATATGATACGCGTGGAGGTTCTTTTAACCTAAGGATTCCTTCGGCAGTCAATCCTGAAGGCAGGGGCAGAAAATTAACAGGTGTTGTATTGGCGGGAGGATCAGGATTTGGTCATGCCGCCAGCGATGGAGTCATGCAATATTTGTCCGAAAACAAAGTCGGGGGCAAGTTCGATGATGTATACATACCATCTGTCGCAAGTGCTATTTTGTTTGATTTGGCTATAGGTGATTCGAATGTACGGCCTGACCCTGCAATGGGGCGTGTTGCGTGTGAGCACGCATTTGCACGCAAGAAATTTGTTCAGGGCTCGTTCGGGGCCGGGACTGGGGCGTTAATAGGAAAAGCAAGAGGTGAGAAATACGCAAGCCAAGGAGGGCAAGGGGCTCACATCATTTGGAATGACGGCGTTTATGTCGGGGCAATAACAGCGGTAAATGCAAGTGGCGATATCCTGGGTCCTGATGGACAGATAGTTCATGGTGCATTGAATGACGATATGGAAACCTTTGCAGATTCTCGTCGCATAATATTGGAGCGGGCTCATTTGGGAAACAAGCGAAAGCGAGACCAAGATAGATTTGCCGAGTTCGAAGGGGACGATTTAGTAGAGAGAAATACAACCATTTCTTGTATCTTCACGAATGCCATTTTAACAAAGCCAGAAACACGGAAAATAGCCGAGCATGCGAACGATGGAATCGCACGAGTGGTGAATGTGCCATTTGCTGGTGCTGATGGAGATACAGTATTTGCAATGGCTTCGAATAAGGTTGATGTGAATGCGGAAAGTATAGGTATTATGGCTGCCGATGCTATGGCTCATGCAATCTGGAACGCAGTCGAGGCAGTTAAGTTGGAGCAAGCAATAAAGGAGGGGAGGGAGCTAAGATGAAGAAGGTTCTAATTACGGCGGGTGGAACAACCGAATCGATAGACACCGTTCGGGGTATCACAAATTTTTCAAAAGGCAAGCTTGGGGCGAAGATTGCCAACGAGTTTGCAATGTGTGGCGAGATAAGTAAGATCTATTTCCTAGGGGCTCGTTCGACAGCTAAGCCCGTGGAATCGGATAAGATAGAGATTGTTCAATATTCCGATGCGGCAAGTTTGCAGCGGTTATCGTACGAGATACTGGGCGATGAAGAAATAGATTCGATAATTCACAGTGCAGCTATAAGCGACTATACAATAGAGGAAGTACTTGGCCCAGATGGTCAGCAGCTTGACCGTGTGGGAAAGATTAGTTCAAGCCTGCCAAGTATGACTCTTAAGTTGGTGCAGACGCCAAAAGTTATTTCAGGGTTCAAAGCTATATCGCCCGATACAAGTTTAATAGGATTTAAATTACTTAGTAGGGCGACATATGATGAATTGTTCGCAGCTGCTGAGAAAACATTGAACGAGAGCGGATGCTCTGCCGTTCTCGCAAACAGGCTAGAGGATATTGCGGACGAACAGCACAAGGCATTTCTGCGAGATAAGAGCGGTACAATAGCAGAGTTTCAAACTAAAACGGAAATCGCAAAAGGGTTAGCGGATTACTTGGGATATGAAAGAGGAGGTAAGCAATGAAGAAGAGACACATAATGCTGGGGATTACTGGAGGTATTGCTGCATACAAGGCGTGCGATATTGTAAACTTGCTCCGGAAAGAAGGGCACTCCGTTCAAGCGGTTATGACGAATGCGGCACAGCAGTTTATAACGCCACTGACATTACAGTCGCTGACAGGGGAAACAGTTTACACAGACGCCGATATATTCAAACTTATGGAAAAAGTAAACATAGAGCACATAAATGTCGCCCAAAGAGCTGACTTGGCACTAATTGCACCTGCTACAGCCAATACCATCGGAAAAATTGCTGGAGGTATAGCTGATGATGCCCTGTCCACGAGTATGGTCTCGCTAAAGAGCGGGACTCCGCGGATAATCGCACCTGCGATGAATACAGAGATTTACAATAATCCTATTGTTCAAGACAACATTGAAAAGCTAAAGCAATATGGGTTCAAGTTTGTAGGTCCGCGTGAAGGGATGCTGGCTTGCGGTGATCGTGGAATTGGTGTAATTGAACACCCTAAAGCTATTGTTCAATCAGTTCTTGAAGAACTTGAAAAGTTAGACTAGTTTGAATATAATATAATTATGGAAATAGCTGTATTGTACAGGTCTATGACAGGGCACTCAAAAAAGATTGCTAGGGCAATCGGGGAAGAGCTTGGTGTCGAGCCAATGAACATCAAGAAAAATCCCCAATTGGCGGACTATGACCTTGCGTTTATTGTAGGCGGGATTTACAGCGGTAAGAGCTTGCCCGATATGGTCGAGTACATAAAGACTCTCACAGTAGAACAGGTTAGGAAGGTAGCTCTTGTCACATCATCTGTCCGGGATAAAACAGGGCAAGACGAAGTACGCAGCGTTCTTGAGTCGAACGGCGTGGAGGTGGTTAACGACGAATATAGGTGCAGGGGTAATTTTCTGTTTTTCAAGATGGGGCATCCAAATAAAAAAGAAATCGAAGAAGCCGTTAAGTTCGCGAAAAATATCAGAACCGCATCGTTAAACTGATGCGTTTTTTATTTGTATCCACGCCCAGGACTTGAACGGTAACAATATCACCGACGGAAAGAACTTCGGATGGATGCTTGATGAATTGGTCACAAATTTGGCTGATATGCACAAGGCCGTCTTGGTGAACGCCGATATCAATGAATGCACCAAAATCAATTACATTTCGAACGGTGCCTGTTATTTCCATCCCCTCGGTCAGGTCATTCATATCCATCACATCGGACCGAAGCATTGGCGGAGGCAAGTCATCACGAATGTCGCGTCCTGGGGCTTTCAATTCCCGTATAATGTCATCAAGGGTCAGGGCTCCGATATTTAGTTCCTTTGCTAAATCTTTTGTACTGCTCAGTTGATTTAGCTTTCCAATAAGCTTTGACGCTACTTCATAGTTCTCGGGATGGACGGCGGTGTTATCCAGGATGTTGGAGCTTCCTGGGATCCGCAGGAACCCCGCACATTGTTCGTAGGCCTTCGGACCCAGTTTCGGGATTTTCAGGAGTTCTTCACGGCTGGTGAAGCCACCTTGTTTAATCCTGTGGCTTACGATGTTTTTCGCGATAGAGGCATTTAAGCCCGCCACGAATGACAACAACGGAGCAGATGCGGTGTTCAGGTCAACCCCTACACTGTTAACACAATCCTCTACAACACCATCCAAAACATGGGTTAATCTTGCCTGTGGCATGTCGTGTTGATATTGTCCAACGCCGATAGATTTAGGGTCGATTTTGATTAGTTCTGCCAGAGGGTCTTGCAGGCGGCGTGCAATACTGGCGGCACTTCTGTGGGCGGGATCAAAGTCAGGGAATTCTTCGGATCCCAATTTTGACGCAGAATAAACTGACGCCCCTGCCTCGTTTACGATAATGTATGCAAGGTCTTTGTTCCCGATTTCTTTTAATAGTTCTGCAATAAAAATTTCCGATTCTTTACTGGCCGTGCCGTTTCCGATTGCTATGATTTGAACTTTGTGCTTTGTGATTAGGTCTTTGATGATTCTCTTGGATTCTTCGATTTTGTTCATAGGGGGGGTGAAATATGCAATAGCACGGTCAAGAACAGTGCCATTACCATTAACCACGGCTATTTTACAGCCAGTACGATATCCAGGGTCAAGTCCCAAGACAACACGATTTTTAACTGGTGGTTGCAACAAGAGGGGACGCAGGTTACTTTCGAACATCTTGATTGCCTGTTCAGATGCCTCTTCGAACAATTCATTCCTTACCTCGTTTTCTACGGAGGGCTTAATCAGGCGTTTCCACGCGTCTTCACCGGCTTCTTTGACGAGGTAACTGCTTGGGGCTCTTTTTACAAACAGTGAGTTAATTTGGTGCAACGGCAACTCGTCATCCAAATCGATGATGCATTTCAGGGCCCCTTCTTTTTCAGCCCTGTTGATTGCCAAGATTCTGTGACTGACGATTTTTTTTACGGGCTCTCTAAAATTATCATACATCTCGTAGGTCTTTGCTTTGTCGTGCGTAGCTTTTAATTCAGTTGAAATAATTCCATGTTCCCATAACAAGTCTCGCAAGGCCTTTCGTAGTTCAGCAGTATCACTGATAATTTCGGCAATAATATCCTTAGCACCATCTATGGCATCCTGTGCCGTTTTAACCTCGTCATTGATATAGTCCTCAGCGATTTTAATGATATCTGTGGTATCTTTTTGCTGTTCTAAAATCAAATCAGCAAGAGGTTGGAGGCCCTTTGCAATCGCGATGGTTGCACGAGTTTTTCGCTTTGGTTTGAATGGACGATAGATATCCTCGACCTCTGTCAGGGTTTGTGCGGCCTTAATGGCGGCCTCTATCTCCGCGGTCATGAATCCTTGCTCGGTAATACTGTTCGTTACGACTGCTTTTCGGTCATCCAATTTCCGCAGGTAATCCAGCCTGTCTGCGAATTCCCGTAACACTTGATCGTCACACGCCCCCGTCATCTCTTTTCGGTAGCGGGCGATGAAGGGAATTGTATTCCCTTCGTCAATCAATTGGATGATGTTTACGCTGTGTATTGGTGCAAGGTTGAACTCCTTCGACAAAATTTCTTGATGTGTCATAAACATACTATCTCTGAAATTATCAATTTTGTCAAAGCAATGTTGCGTGATATCATAGGTTATGAAAATTTTAATTATTATCCTGCTTTGGCTACTATTGATTCCGATTCTCGTTATGTGTCTGCCTTTTTTAGTCTTGGGCTACATTTACTACTTGATCGTTTCGCCGTTCGAGAAACGAAAATTCCGCAAATCAGGATATGCCCAGGTTTGCCCCAAATATCACTTTGGTGTAACTAAAACGATAGGGTTCATTCTGTTTAAATTATTAAAAAGCACTGGCACGGAATTCAGGCATATGACTTATTTGCTTGAGGAATGGCATGAAGAAATTAGATATATCTTGAATCTGAATGGCAGGGAAGTATCCATTTGGTGCACTGAAGAGTGTATGTATTATGATGCGGACAGGCAAAACTGGTTCTTCTGTGATGACCAAGGCTATCCGTTCAAAAATGTGTCCAGCCCATTTGAGATTATTGGGGGTGAGTTGCTTATCTGCCTACCTGATGGATATTTAAAGTTCGAGTGTCTAAGCGAACAGGATAGGGGGCTATTGCAACAAGACAAGCGGTTTATATGTCAGTCAGATGTGATACAGCTTTTATCCACCCAGTCGAGGTAATCTGGATGCCCAAACTTGATCTGTATAGCGATAATTTGTGGAATTCTATATGGGTGATTTGACTTGATGAATTCCTCGCACTTCTTGTATAAATTCGCCCGCGTAATCATTCCTAATTGAAACTCGATATGATTGCACACCTGGCCTTCAAAAACATAGTGACTCTTTATTTCGGATACATGCGTACATGCCACCAATTTCGCCTCCAGTATTTTCGTTGCAAATTCCACCGTAGCCTCATGCGTTTCAAATGTCGTTTTAACTTCAATATACTTATTCATCGTCTGCCTCCTCTGCAAGGGTTTTTATCTTTTTATACTGGTGGTGAAATTGCATGCACCCGGGAATGGTCTTAGTGGGGCTGTGCCATTGAACAAACCCAAATGGCAACCAAATAGTCGTCCCCCCGCCTTTTGGGCTGTAGGAGGCGGGGGGGGCCTTTGCTATTTTTCCTTTTAGGGTATTTATGCAATATAGGCTATTGTTATCATTTTCTCCAAGAGTGTTAAAGTACCAGATATATTCTGCATAATCTGACGGGTTCGCAGCCAGTCCCCTAGAGAAGCAAAAATCAAAAATCTCTGCAGCATTTTCGGTGAACCAATTAACTAGCTCTTTGTAAATATCTCCATCGAAGATGCGAAGGGTGTCTCCACTAAGCCGATGCTTTCGAGTCTCGTAGCTTTTCTTTGTGCCAACTTTTTCAATAATCGCCAAAGTGTCGCCTGCCGTTCCCCAATACAAAGATATCCCGCGTTTAACAATGTCGGGGATAATTTTTTTGTATTGTTGCTGGAAACCTCTAATAAATCGGTCGGGGGTTATCAGATACACTTGCCCATTTCCTTTTTTCAAGGAGACATTTTTTTTGTTGTCGCCAATAACTATTACGCAGTCAGTCTTGGATTTTGTGGTATCGCCAAAAATACTTGGGATATTTTTTTCGTTAAGTCCGCCTATATCAATTGACGCTATTTCTTCCCTTGAGGTATCTAGGGCCTTTAAGAGGTTGCCACTGCCTGATTCCAGCATTTGTTTTAGAAGTTTTTCATTCTCATGCCCAGAAAGTTTTGCATGTCGCCAGCCTTGGGAACGGTTTCTTTTTTCCATAATATTTCTCCTATTCTGATCTTTCTCTTTCTGAATCTAATTTTTGAGCTAGTTCTTCCACATCATATTTAGGGTCAAATTTTATATCTTTAGCTACCATCATTTTTAATCCTTTGATTGCGGTCCGAGTGTATTTGTGATGCTCGGAATCTCTTGGAAATCGGGAAAGATAATTATTTCTTTTCTTTCAAGTGCCATGCTAGATTATATCACCACTTAATAATCTATTACAACTTCTTCAAAAAGGGCTCCCTTCTTATAAAATTCAAGTGAAATTTTTCTTTTTGAAAAATTGACTTCATAGTAAACACCCAGAATATATCTACACACATGCTCTGGTAGTGTTTCCCCGTCGAATGACCAGGCACCATATCCGTCTTTGGTTAATATCCTTACTCTTTCTTTGTCCTTTTCTTTATCTATTTTAGGACGGCTGCTTTTTTTCATTTCTATTGCCATGAGATTATCTTGTGAGATATTCTCTCCACGGCTATGAACAATTAAGTCGCAGTCTATCGTTATTATCTTTTCATCTTCCCCGAATGCAGTTTTGCTCATTGTTTTTAGTTTCCCGCCTCGATTGCGGTTGTATTCTACATCTACATAGTAGCCAGAAAACACCTCTTTTTTCTTGAGCTCTTCAGCTAAATGCAACATTAAGGCCCCACATAGGGTTCTTTCAGAAACATTCATTCCAAAAAGTGATTTATCCTTTGTCAAGAGACTGTTGTTAGCTTTTTCAAAAGCTTCTAATAATTCTTTTGTCATGTTGGCGCTCCCTACTGGAATCGAACCAATAATTAATCCTTAGGAGGGACTTGTTATATCCATTTAACTAAGGGAGCACAGTGACCTTAGTCGGATGGATGACGGTAGTATAATCCATTTGACTAAGGAAGTGGTGAAGTATGATAGCATCTCGTAATCGCTTAGGTCAAGGACTTGGCAAGGGCTGCGGAAGATTTTTTAGCCGCTTTGTCAATACGATCAACAACGCGTTGGGGGTTTAGCCAATAGTCACGGCTCCAAACACGCATGATTGCCCAGCCGCGGCTCTCCATGAATGTGCTACGGAATACATCTCGTTCAATAACGCTTGGGCTGGATTTGAATGCAGCATCATCCAGTTCGATTCCTACCAAGTATCTGTCAAGTTTTTTGTCATAGATGGCAAGTGACAGCTTGTAGTTGTTACTGCCCAGGTTCTCTTCGACCGTGTAGCCTAATTTTTCCAGACCCGTTTTTAATTCGCTTGCCACGCCCGTAGTTGCCCGTACCTGGACTTGGTCGGATGGTGGGCGGAAATCCTCCAGAATGGCTTGGACATCTTTTTGCTTGCCCGCAGAAACTGCACGGGCGTATTCAAGGTACTTCCTGAAAATCTTTGGACCTGCATTCTTCGTGTTTTCGACATTCAGTTCTTCTGGTTCTATACTTGTAATCACATAGATTTTCTTCTTGGCACGCGTTACGGCAACATTAAGACGGTTTTCCCCTCCCTCTGCGTTAAGAGGTCCAAAGTGGAGGCCGACTTTGCCACTCTCGTTTCTGGCGTATCCAATGCTGAAAATTATTATGTCTCGTTCGTCACCTTGAACATTCTCAAGATTTTTCACAAACAGTCCAACATTTTCTCCATTTTCTTTCCTGCTTTTTTCCTTGCTGATTATCTCGCGGAATTTTTCGTCGACACGACATTCTTTATCAATTAGATCCTCGATATAACTTTCTTGTTCCGCGTTAAATGTGATTATCCCGATCGTTTCGTTATTTTTTCGTGTTCGAAAGATTTTTTTAAGCAACTTGATAACCTCAGCTGCTTCGACCCTGTTCTTCTTGTCAATCCAACGGCCATCGACCTTGATTCGTTCAATTGGCTTGTTATTAAGGTTTTTGGTCAGGTTTGGGGCTACCTGCAAGCGACAATCATAGAATGCGTAGTTGCTGAAAGTTATCAGTTCCTCGTGCTGGCTTCGGTAGTGATAATTTAGGTTAACACTGTTATAGCGACTGGTTGCTAGGTCAAGCAAACTCTCGACCTCCAGGGCGGCTTGGGTGTTTAAATCCGCCTCGTCAATATCCGAGCCCATATAACGACGCATGAACAGGGCGGTTGGGCGGAGCTGTTTAGCATCCCCTGCAACGGCGATGTGTTTGCTGCGGTAAATAGTCGGCAAGGTGTTTTCAATAAAGACCTGCGATGCCTCGTCAAATAGTACGAGGTCAAACAACCCTTCCGTCAGTGGCATGATAGTTGAAACACTCTCGGGGGAGAGGAGCCAGCATGGGAAGAGGGTCAGCATTAATTCACCATATATTTCCATTAATTTTCGTATAGCCCAATGATTTTTGTCTTTGTTGATTTGGTATAAGAAATTTTTGTTTTCGGGGCTGGAGTTGTATAATGAGATATACTTGTCCTTGAACATTTCAATACAAATCTTTCGAACAATTTGTGTTTGTTCGGATTTTAATGAGAGAATTCTATTTTTAATACTTTCGTATTCCATGATCTTGGCCAGCTTCCCTTTCTTGGCCTCTTCTGTTATAACAACTTCGTGATATGTTCGTGCCGAAACAATTTTTGAGACGGCATCGGTGAATTCTTTTTGGTTTTTTGTGGATTCATAACAGAAATCTAATATTCCCCTCTCGCTTGAAGAAAGCTCGTGCATATTAAGGTTTAATCCACGAATAAAGACATAATTATCAAGGGCGTTTTTAAGCATCTTTAGACTGGATGGGTTCTCGTTTATTAGTCCTTCCACCAGCATCGCAAAGCCCTGCTTGTCTAGGGTTGCCTCTAGGGGGGTGTAATCCGCAACAAATTCCTTGATACCTTTTAGGGCGTTTTGAAAGTTCGTTGCGATTTCTTTATGCGATTTTTTTTCAAGCTTGCTGACCAATGCAATAACGGGTTTCAGATCGTGTCCCTCTAAAAAGAATGCCAGTAATTGTCTTGCATTTGGATACTTTGAAATGTCAAAGTGATTTGCATGTATTTTGGTCAATGCCTTGGTAACCAAGGACTTTGCAGCATTAATTGTGTTTACATCAAGGTCGCTGCGAATATGCGCGGCAAGGGGATTTTGTAATCGCAAAACTTGTTTTTTGTAGTACAGGCCGTGCTTGTTTTTCTCGGTGATTATACGGACGATATTTTCAAGTTCACTAAACTTGAATGACATCATTTTTTTATTGGCCTGCAGTTGTTTATATAAATTTCTATCAAAAGTACTTTGCCCAAATGAATGACTGCGGACATACATTTCCTGTAGCGATGGGCCAAACGGGGTAGAGTTAAACAGGATGTCGGAAATGTCTTCCAGCAGGCCAACCTCTGCCTTGATAGACTGGCGTACTTCGCGGTACTTGGTCTCGTGTTCGCCGTTAGTTTTTGAGGGTTTGTCTATTAGGGCATGGTGGGCATTCTTGGTGCGGGCAAAAAAATCTGCTTTGCCTTTTTCAGGGTCGTTTATGTACATCGCACGCTCGTTCAAAATCCCCAGACGATTGTACACGACATCGAGGGCTGCCTTTTTTTGTGATACTACAAGAACTCGCTTGTTTTTGCATAGTGCGTCTGTGATAATGTTGACGATGGTCTGACTCTTGCCCGTTCCTGGCGGGCCATAGATTACCATATTTCCTTTCTGGTTCAGCTTTTCAATCGCTTCCTCTTGTGAGAAGTCCAGCGAACTCATTGCGTACAGGTCAGTTGATGGTTTCTTGATTTTCTTGGCTTCTTTGCTTTCCAATAACTCCGATATTGCCTCGGTGGTTCGTTTGTTCTCCAGTGCCCTATAATCGTTGTATATTGCATTGGCGAGGGGGAATCGCCCAATGATTGCATAATGTTTAACATCTATCGGGTCGCCTAACCATGGCTCTTTAACCTTGGAAAAGTTGTAAATTCCTTTTCGCTCTGGGTGTCCCATCTTGAATCTGAATTTTCTAAGGTATGCAATCACCGCATCAATATCGGAAAAGCCTGCCAAGTTATCAAACTCGGTAACGAGATCATCGATGTTTAATTTGTATCGTTGAGCATATGCCAACAGGAAAACTTTGTTTAGCTGAACGGGCTCATTATGCTTTTTCTCGATCGTGACAGTTGTTTCGTTTTCGATGTGTATCGTCGCAGGGAAGAGGAGTAATGGTGCTCGAACAATCATCTCGCGTCCGATACTGCCCTCGACAAAGGGGAAGCCGATGAATAGTTCATATCTGCCTGTCTCGTGTGCGATTTCCTCGAT
>Ga0131853_10001614_pt1 | contig 40297 bp, 38 predicted proteins | sample TergutLab28metaG_FD_92764 | JGI IMG/M metagenome (GOLD analysis project Ga0131853, IMG submission 92764) | Labiotermes labralis P1 segment gut microbial communities from Petit-Saut dam, French Guiana - Lab288 P1 (version 2) (version 2) | ecosystem: Host-associated > Arthropoda: Insects >...
GAACTGCCATGGCCAGATACGGTAGCATGGTGGCAAGCGGCGTAATCAGTATCAAAACAGCGATAGCCCATCTTGGTTTCGGGTTTGCATTTTCAGTTTTTGACATATCGTTTTCCTCTAGGCTGTAGATTTCCCTGTGCTTTGATATTCGTCATTGGCCGTGGTCGCATATTCCTTATCAGAGCGCCTTTTCTCGAACAGGCCAGCATTTGCAGATATTGTTAACAGTGCCAGCAGGAATAAGCCCTGCACGATATCCCGCGCTGTTGATGAAAAGCCCATAGCCACAAAACCATTAGATAGCATCCTCATGCTAAATGTGCCAATAATCACCGCCAAGGACATATTGCAATAGCGCGAAAGGAACATCGCCATAAACATTCCCATAAATGCATCCATCATAATGGTCATAGAAGCCATTGAAGCTACATTTCTAAGCTCTGCTGTTTCAGATACATTGATGATTGTTGCTGCACCAAGAAATACCGCACCAAATAGGTATGATAGAAATTTTATCTTGTCGATATTAAGCCCTGCACTATTAGCAATCGCTTGATTGTTGCCTATGGCCCGCAAATTATGTCCGAACGCCGTTTTGTTAAACAACAAATGAAAGGCAACAAACATTATGCCCAGCACGATGTAATTATATGGCGTTCTGGCAAGCAGCGTCATATCGAAAGTGATATGAACGCCGGCAGGATGGATAAATCTTGGTACAGATTCCCATATTAGCAACAATCCTATGGTTAGCACCATAGCAGGTACACGTATGCGATTGTATAAAAATCCCGTGATTGCACCGGCAAGCAGAGCCATAAGCATGCAGAACAAAACAACACCAAACACACCCATGCCGGTATCTCGCGCCAAGCTACCGCCCACAATTCCGGCAAAAAGCACCACCGCGCCGGCCGAAAAGTTAATCATCCCCGCGCTCATATTCAAGATGAGGCCCCAGCATATCAGTATGGGAACGATACTTTGACGTATGGTTGCTGTAAACATAGCCACCGTTGCCGTTCGTCCACCTGTCAAAATCGCAAAGATAACAAAAATGCCAACAGGGATGATTAGCGAAAAGGCCATATTTTTAAGCGTTCTTTTCCAGTTAATATCTTTCAAAAGGCTCACCCCTTATCCTCTATCTAATTACCCCTGCGCGCATTAACGCTTTCAAGAGAGAATTCCTGTCCGGCTCTAACGAAGTCGTTAAACGTGACATTTGGATTATAACGTGTAATAAACTGCCTAATTTCATCCGCACTGTAAAGTGGCTCATCGCCCCCTACCAATGATGAATACACCAGATAGTCCTCAAATGAAGTGATTTCCAGATAGTTGCGCTCAATTGGCCTTGTTGTATCCGGTATAATCCTTGTGCCATCATAAAGATAGCTGTACAAAATTGCAAATGCAACCATTGGCGTTGCATATTGACCGCCGGCAGACCACACTTGTATCCCTCTTTCAAACATATCGCCTGTCATTGAGGCTACATCGGTACCGGCAATCAATACAGAACCATCTGCAATGCCTTCTACTTCCATTGCATTGTATACGCCGTTATTCATTGATGTAAAGGCCATGCCATCCATCTCCGGAAACACAGCAACAAAGGTTGTTACATCTCCATGCCATTGACCCATGGTGTAGGATTCTGTAAGCAGATTCATGCTTGGATTTTCTGATACAAACTGTAAAGCACCTCTGGTGCGATCGTCATGACCTTGAGAAAAGCCTGCTGTTAGGCCGGACCATGTAACATTTCTTGAGCCGGCGTTATATAGTGCACGCATGGTTTGATACCCCGCCCAGAACTCGTTATCTGTAACGCCGCCAAGCCATGTGTCAAAAGCAGCTATGCTTCCAATTTCTTGGTCTGCCGGGAATTGTGCCGCAGTTACAACCGGCACGCCATGCCTATCGGCAACCAGCATGCTCGCCACACTCCAAGATGCTGAAGACATAATTCCATCAATATCGCCACCTGCCAACAAAGACTCCACAGCAGCAACTGCATCTTCGCCATGACCTAATATAAAGAACACTGGCTCAAAATCAAAGGCTTCGCTTAAATATTCAAAAGAAGCCCTAAACTGTATGCCCAATGCCGATTCCCAATCGCCATAGCCAAAAGCAATGCGCAATCTGCCACCATCGTTGGACCCTTCTCCGTTTCCACATGCTGCCAAGCCAAATACCAGTATAAAAGCCAAAGCAATCGATAATATTTTTTTCATTATAATTTTCCTCCTTAAAATAAAAAGTCCAAATTTTAATTTACGAAACTAGTTTTCCTGCACTTCTATCAAATGACAATGCAACTATAATGATAAACAGTACACCTTGGATGCCGTCTATCAATTGAGGTTGCATACCCCATACGCGCAAACCATTTACCAAAAGCGTTATTGTAACCGCACCTACAATAGCCGAAATCATCCTTGTTTTTTCGCCGCCATTAAGCGGTATGCCGCCAAGTGCCATAGCAATCATTACGGTAAATTCCAGGCCACTCGCAGTTGTACCCGTTACGCTTCCGGTACGAAACAGTGAAAATATTGCCGAAACACCAATGCACAAGCCCATAAACAGATAGGCAAACAGAATGTGCTTTTTGTTTTTGATACCAGCCTGCGTCGCGGTTATACTGTTTCCGCCAATGGCCTTATTTGCTTTGCCAAAAGAGGTATAATTGAAAAGATATATGCCAACTGCAATAAATATCGCAAGGATAGCGGCTTTTAACACAACATCATTCATAAAAGCAAATCTGTGGAAGTCTATTACAACCACGCCTTGCAATGTAACATATTGCAAAATGCCCAAAAAGCTCACTCTTACGCACATAGAGCCAATAAATACCGGAACATTTAGCTTTAGTGCGATAGATGCCACCAGGCTGGCGGCAATCATTGTTACCATTATGCAAGCTAGAAGTCCCATCCACATAGGAAATCCTGCCCTTAGCAATAGTGCGCATGCAAGCATCCCACAACCGGCAGATGGACCTATGGACATATCCTTGCCGCCATGTGCCCAAACAAAAGTTGCACCCACAGCGATAATTAGCAGACCAAAGCTCTGATGAATCATATTTTCTACATTTATGGGGCTTATGAACCTTCCGTCAGTCACAATTGTGAAAAACACAAATACAAACGCCAGACCAAGAAATGGAATGACTGCTGATATCAAATTTTTGCGTGCCGCCTTTTTATCAAGCTGCTCCTGTATAAGCAGGTTTTGGTCGGAAGTTAATGTATTTTCCATAATTTTCACCTCCTCTTATATGATATATTGGATTACGCTTTGCTCTGTCATTTCTTCGCTTCTAGCGGCCTCATGCGAGATTGCGCCATCTTTCATAAAGAGTATGCGGTCGCTCATTCCAAGCAACTCCGGCAATTCTTCTGAGATCATGATAATAGACTTGCCCTCGCGCTTCATATCCATCAAAAGGCTATACATATCCTTTTTTACACCGATATCTATGCCACGTGTTGGACAGTCCAGAATAAAAATATCGGCATCTGCGCCTATCCATTTTGAAAACACCACTTTTTGCTTATTGCCACCGGACAGCTCACGAATTAACTGGTTTCCGTTTCTGCACTTGATGCGCATGGATTCTATGCCCTGTTTGGTTATTTCCGCCTCTGCTTTAGGCGGTATAAAGCCAAGCGTTTTGCTGATTTTGCGCAGGGATGGCAGAACCATATTGCTTTTGATGGTTGATGTCTGAATAATAGACTCTTTATCCCTGTCTTTTGATACATACGCCATACCATTTTTGACGGCGGTTTCGCAGTCGTTAATTTTCATGCCATTCTCACTTAATACAACTTCTCCCGTCAAGGTGTTCTCGTAGCCAAAAAGCACCTTGCCCAGCTCATGCATGCCGCAGTCGGCCAAACCACCAAGCCCAAGAATTTCGCCTTTATGTAATTTCAGGTCTATATTCTTGAAATACGGTCGTAGCGATACCTGCTTTGCTTCTAAAACCACTTCGTCGCTTGAAGTTCCATCAAAATCTTCACGGTAGAAATGCCCCACAAGCTCGCGGCCAACCATCAGAGTTCGCATATTTTCAATACTTATTTGGTCTTGCTCCAGGGTTTCTATCACCACGCCATCCCGCAGCACGGTTACGGTGTCGCAAACTTCCATAAGCTCCGTAAGGTCATGACCAATGAAGATTACTGACTTGCCCTCGTCGCGCATTTTCTTCATCAGATTATAGATGATTGTGCGGCCTTTGGTTGCCAGAGCGGTTGTTGTTTCATCTATAATCAACAAGTCCGGGCTGGTGGACATTGCCCGGGCAATTTCAACAATCTTTCTGTCTTCGAAATTAAGCATATCTATGGGCATTTCGCCGCGAATCTCAGGCGCACCAATATCCTGTAGCGCCTTATTTGCGGCGGCATGCAGCTTCTTTTCGTTAAGAAAGCCCATTTTTGTAAATTGTTCCAGGCGACCTGTGAAAATGTTTGCAGAAACGGTTATTCTTGCGATAACACCTGTCTCTTGAACTATCATGCTAATGCCCTTGCCTTGGGCATCAACCATATTTTTTGGCTCATATTGCTCGCCGCGTAACTCTAGAGAGCCGCTGTCGCGCTTTAAAGCCCCAGCTACAATATTCGAAAATGTAGACTTTCCCGAACCATTTTCGCCAATAAGCCCGCGCACTTCGCCTTTGTATATATCAATATCCGCATCTACAAGAGCGCGGGTCGGACCGAATGCCTTGCAAATACCCTTTGCTGATAACAGGATTTTTTTGCTCATCTATAGCACCTCCGATTTTGCATAAAATCCTCGCTTTCTTGCATCAATAACAGCACTGTCTGTAATGGTAAACTTGCCCTCAAGAGGCAGTTTGTTAGATGCGCTTCCTGCCATCACCTGCATTTCGCCCGCTTCAACAACCCATTCGTCCCTTGTATTCATAAAAGCAAACTGGTCTGCTCTTGCAGTGAAACGTACTTTTTTGGTTTCACTTGCCTTTAGGAACACCCTTTGGCAGCCTGCAAATTCAATAGCAGGGCGCACCATGCTTGCCAGCAGGTCGCTAACATATAGCTGTGCCACTTCTTCGCCATCCATATTGCCTGTGTTTGTGATATCAAATGTAATTGTAACAGCACTATCCGACGACACATTGTCATCAACCACGAGATTTGAATAAGCAAATGTAGTATAGCTCAAACCCTCTCCAAAATAGCGCAAAGGCGTTTTTTCGCTGTCAACATAGCGTGCAAGCACCATGTTCATGCCATCGGTGAAATAGCTATTGCCAATTTTATGCCCTATATGTATTGGTATTTGCCCTGTATTTCTTGCCACCGTTACAGGCAAGCGGCCTGCAGGGTTATAATCGCCATTTAATACGTCAGCCAGCGCATCACCACCGGTGCTGCCCGGGAACCAATATTCAATAACAGCCGCAAAGTTGCTTGAAATAAACTCGCTAGATAGCGGCCTTGCGTTCATATGCACCATCACACAAGGCTTGCCTGTTTCGTGCAGTGCTCTTGCCAACTCTTCCTGTACACCCGGCAAGCCAAGGTGGTCTGTGTCAATACCTTCACCCACAGTGCAATTTCTACCCCATCCATATTTGCCGCCTGCTGTAAAAATGACAATATCAGCTTCTTTCGCAGCCTTTACGGCCTCACCAAAGCCGCTTCGGTCATTTCCTGCAATCTCACAGCCGGCACTGTAGATAATTTCTGCATTTGCGAACTTAGCTTTCAAAGATTCCAAGATTGTTGGTGTTTTGCCGCGCAGCATTTTTTCTAACGCTTCTGTAACAAGGCTATGTTCACGTATTACACCGCTACCGGGCATTGTTTCGGCTTGCACAAATCCATCATCTTCTACTTGCTGGCCCATGGATTGGCTTGCGCCGCCCATACCTGCCATTTCACCTTTGGCGCGCCCCAAATCCATTTCAACAGCCGCAGGATGGGTATAGCACCCAAAGAGCAGGCGCAAACTGTCCGCGTGAGGTCCGATTACCGCAATTTTCTTGATATCTTTTGATAGCGGGAGAATGCAGTCATCATTCTTCAGCAACACAATGGATTCCCTTGCGGCCTTTAGGCTATGCGCCCTATATGACGGGTCAGAATATGCCTTTTCAAGCAATTCCTCAAACGGATATGGGTTTTCAAACAATCCCAGCTTAAATTTCGCTTCCAGCACGCGGCGCACAGCTTTGTCCACATAAGCTTCGTCTAATTGCCCCATCTTAACGGCCTTTATCAAGCTTCCATAGCTGGCAGGAAAAGGACATTCTATATCCAGCCCGGCTTTTAGAGCCATAATGCCCGCTTCTTCCATATCCACAGACAAGCGATGTTGCGGCACATGCTGTATGGACATATAGTCCGACACCACGGCACCTTCAAAGCCCATTTCACCACGAAGCAGGTCAGTTAAAATATGTTCGGAAATTGTGACCAATTCGCCGTTTACAGAGCCATAGCTGTTCATTACAGTAGCCATATCCACTTCCGTCATCGCCGCCTGGAAAGGTTTTGCATATACCTCGCGAAGGTCGCGAGGCGGTATGGGACAAGATGCCATATTCAATCCACCATCACTAAAGCTGTAGCCCAGGAAGTGTTTGCCCGTCGCAGCAACACCTTGGTTCAAATCTTCGCCCTGCAAACCACCAACAAAAGCCACGCTCATTGCCGATGCCAATGTTGGGTCCTCGCCATATGTTTCGCCAATGCGGCCCCAGCGCGGGTCACGCCCTACATCCATCACAGGAGATAGCGCCCGCCTAAAGCCTGTTGCAAGCATTTGATTACGAATAATATCGCCCATTTCCCGTACAGTTTCGGGATTAAATGTAGCTGCAAGCCCAATCGCGGATGGAAATACCGTAGTTTCTGGGCCAACCATACCTGTAAGGGCTTCCACATGTATTACAGGCGGGATACCATGAGGTGCATTGTTCACCAGATAGCCAACAATCTTTTTATTATGCTCCATAAAGTCTTTAGCGGTATCACCACCGCCAAATATGCCCACTTCACCCACGCCATAGGGAAAGCGACTGAGAATTGTGGAAGGCTCTCCTCGTACCATAATGCACAATAACTGCGATACCTTTTCCTCTAAGCTCATGCGAGCCAAAAGGTCTTCGACACGTTCTTTGATTGGCAGCGATGTATCTTTGTACTTTTCCATATATAACCTCCTTATCCACATAGCGTTACATCTTAAAATTAATAATAACTCGGTCTAGCAAAAAATTATATTGCCAAAATTACTTTTTTGTTATATTATTGACTAAATGTGAAAAGTGCGCGGAGGAATTATGGAAACTTTGTTTTTTCTATTGGAGCATCTATATCGCATGACCGAGGTACCCATAAGGTGTCTTGATTCTTCTGGGCAGCTCATATTATTTAACAAAGGTTACAGTTATGAATATGACCCATTTAACCACGGCCCCATAAAAAATCAAATTCTTTCTGCAATAGCCGATAGGCAGCACCCCTTTATAGAGGTAGAAGAAGAGGTGTATGCTTATGGCTGCCTTAGAGACACAACAGAGTGCATTATAGTAATTGGACCAATAACCATCCTGGCTCAAAAACCCGAAGAGATGCGAAGATATGCTGAAGGCCATGGCATACCATACGAACACTTTTTCATCACAGGCCGTGGAATGCTGGAGCTTACCAGCGCAACATCTATGCTGTATTTCGCGCGTTATGGAAAAACAATTAGAGGTAATGATTTATTTGCAGAAAGAACAGAAAAACATGTTGCACATGAAAGAAATATGTATGTATTTTCAAATGTTGATGAGGAAATATTTAGACAGGGCTATACTCTTGAAAGAAATTTCTTGGAGCAAATACGCCAAGGAGATGTTTCTGCCATTGAATATCAAACAAATATAAAAAGCGCAGAAACTCTCGTAGGAAGAATAGCAATAAACCCTTTGAAGCGCTTTGAATACATGGTATGCACATCTATTTGCCTTGCATCCAGGGCCGCCATGGAAGGCGGTGTTGCTCCTATTGACGCATATGACATGAGCGACATTTTTCTCCGACGCCTGGAGCGTTGCAAAGATATCACAGAAATGGTCTATCTACATAATGAAATGAAAGTAACTTTTGCAAAGCAAGTGCACATGATAAAACAGGCTCGCAGCGCAATCTCTTATGTAGAAAAATGCAAGGTCTTTATTGAGCAAAACCTAAACATACCCTTTACTATTGACGATGTCGCCAGGTCTATCAACATCAACAAGCACTATCTTTCGCGCAAGTTTACTCAAGAAGAGGGTGTGTCCATCATGGAATATGCCCGCGCAAAGCGCATACATGCCGCCGCCAATATGCTGAAATTTTCTGATGAGAAAATCTCCGCCATCGCCACATATCTTACCTTCGCCAACCAAAGTCATTTTGGGAAAGTGTTTAAGGACATTATGGGTACGACACCCAAACAATATAGGAGTTCAAACCAAACTATTGAAGTGAGGGCCCCAGCAGAATGATTTTTTATTTCTCCACAAAAACACAAAACGCAGGAATTTTAAATTCCTGCGTTAGCATCTGCTTTTTTCTGTTCAAGGGTTTTAATGCCTTTCATTACATTGACCAGATAGTCCAGCTCATTTATATCAAGAGTCTTTATCATTCTAAATGCTACCATCTGCTTGCGGGCCGTCTTGCTCTCCAACTGACTTGCTTCCAAAGCCTTTGAAGGCTTTATATCCGTATGTATAAGCATGCTGTCAATGCTTTTTTCGAAAAAATCGCAAATTTTGAACAATGTCTCAACGCTCGGCGTTCTTTCTCCCCTTTCAATTAGACCCAAATAGGCCGGAGAAATACCAAGAAATCCTGCTGCAGCCACCGTTGTAAATCCCATTTCTTTACGTGCCAAACGCACATTCCTCCCAAATATCGTGCATTTTTCGGCGTAGTCGCTTCCCAGGTCATTGTGGGTTCCGGTTTTTAAACCGTTTGGCGATTTGTTTTCACTCATGCTCTTTATCCTCCCTATGATTATGGCGACTAATTGTCGAAACAACAATGCTGTCAGCCAAAATATTATGGTCTTTAAGAAAACTATCTAGCATAGAAACAAATTTACTCTGTGTATATTATACATTATCCAGCAAATTAATGCAAGTATTTTTGATAAAAATATAAAATACTCTTATTTTTTGTTGTTTTCTGTCGCATTATGGGCTGGGTTATTGATGCCAGTTTCAACCTCAAATTCGCATGAAAAAGAGCCGCCCGAATACGGCGCGACTCTAATAATAGCGTAGATTCTTTATGAACTAAGAGCGTTTAACAGTCCGGCTCTTAAATGCAGATAAAGCACTACCGAAGTGGATCATCGCCAAGTTCACAGCAGCAAGTAGCATGAGCAGTTACTGGCAAGATAATCGGATACAGCCGAGCCGATAATGGATCATCGCCAAGTTCACAGCAGCATTTAGCAGCACTCATAGTTGCTGTAGAGCCAAAAACCATAATCAATGATAGAATAATGCCCAAAAATCTTTTTTTCATTAGTAATCCCTCCCAGATGTCATCTTTTTATGAATATCAAAAGCCATTACTTTAATTTCCAATACCCTTTTTGTAAGATAGCACTTTTCAAAGGCTATTTCAAGTATTTCGCAAAAATCAAGAGCCTTAGAATATTCGTATCTTTGTAGAAAATAAGGAATGGTTGTATTTTCAATATAATCTTGAGACGCTTTTTCTCTAAAGGTCTTTGTATGAGCTAAAGAATTAAAAAGCAGCGTGTAATGTTCATTTCCTTCAGCCATTAGTATTGCGCGAGGCAAATCTATTTTATAAACAGAAGAACCCCTTACCTTCATCGCGATTTGGCATCGAATTTTGTAATATAGATTCTCTAGATAGCAACTGCTCTCAGAGGATATATATTCAAATGCATCGTCGAAATATTTATTTGCTTTTTTATAATCGCCCAGCCTAAAACAAACACAACCCATATTATGTAAGGCAAACCCAACATAGACAGTTCGGTTAATGGTTTTTGCATTTATCAAAACATTATTGAAAAGCTCTTTTGCCCTCTCATAATGCCCTATCCTCAAATAATTGAGGCCAAGATTGTTGTCAAACAAAAGGCTGGGCGCACCCTGTTTGTAATCTCTATGCTGACCGGATATTTGTTCCATCATCACTATAGAAAGAACATATTTGCCAAGTCTGGCGTAACATATAGCTAAATTGTAAAGTAAGAAAGATTCTTTCTCAAAGCCATCAATCTCCATATTATTGGCAAGGGTATATGATAGCAGCGCATCTTCATGATTTCTCCTGAATAAATGCAAGGAGCCCATGTTATAGTAATAATGATACTGGTTTTCTTTTGTAGCATTTTCAAGTTCAGGTTTTACGAGCTTTAACCTGCTTTCAGCCTCATCAAATCTTCTTTCTTTTAGCAGCAATCTAACTTCGAGCATATTGTATAGCATAATCAAATCTTTTTCAAACGGAAGCTGTGTTATTATGCTCATTTCTTGTTGCGCTTTCCAGGCTTCTTCCATATGCTCGTCTTTGATGAGGTCTCGCCACATATAAAGACGCCTTTTGAAAATAACCAGTTCCTCGTCAAGCAATGGTGCTTTTTCTATGTCAAGAAACTCTCTTGCAATTTCTATCTGCCTGTTGGTATACTTTGAATGTCCATTTTCGGCACGCACCACCACACTGTCCGTAAGGCCCATTGCTTCCGCAAGGTCAACTTGTCGAATACCTTTCGCTATGCGAACTGCTCTTATTTTCAGCTCCATTCCTAGCTTTTTGTTAGATTTCACACAACCATCCCCGCTGTCGAAATAGCCTGATTAATGTCTATTATACACTAAACTGAGAGTTTGTGCAAGAGTTTTTTGGAATTTCGTAGAAATTTTTTTACCAATGCAAAATGGTGGATATTAAAGCATGCAAAAAGGCGGCTTTTGGCCGCCTTTTTGCTATTCATATTGCATTACCTTGCAATCAAAATCTACGAAGGCGTATCAGTAAACGAAATTTCAAATACATTGCCAGCCGTGCCAATAAACGCTATAAGGTCTCCCTTATCAAGGCTGGTAGTATTTTTGCCACTCACAGTTGAGAGGTTTTTATATTCCAACTTATCGTTGTAGACGGCAAAAGCAGTATCTTTTGGCAGCTTAACGGTTACTGTTTTTTTGGCTGCACCCTCACCAATCCAGAAATATCTGGCAAATCCATCTGCATCGATTTTTACAGAAGCCTCGCAAACGTTAAGCTCTGGAATAGAATCCTCGCTGATAAAGACGCCGTCCTTCGCGTACAAATATTCTGCACCATTTTTAGTTTCGAAACGCAAATCCGCCACTTCTCTAAAATACAGAACATTTTTAGCAGAGTTCTCATCAATGATGCGGCAGCCGCCATAAGCATATCCTATTTCGGTGTTAACAGGAAATCCATCATTGTTTGTGGCCATAGGAACAGGTGCCGTCATAAAGCTAGGCGAATTATATTTATCGCTGATAGCAAAATATTTTTTGCCATTGCGCTTTTCCCATGCCGCAGCTGCTTGAGCACTGACAGGATTTGTGTCCAGCCTTTGAAAAAGAAAAGCTTTCCACATCATAACCCCTACCCCGGGAAACTGAAGCCCCACATCGCCCTGAACAAATGTCAACCCTCCCGGTTGCTCGGAAAATTTTATAGAAATAGAGCCATCAGCGTTTTTGAACAGTCCATCTCCGGCATAACTAACTGTTTGTGCCGGCACAAAGCCAGGAACCAGCTCAGGAAACTTAATTTCACCATCTTTAATTTTTATTTCGACAAATTTGCCGTTAGCAGCGTACAGCCCCTCATATTTAAGCAGTTCCGGGGGCATATCAGCTTTGGCGGGAGCTTCAAAAGTTGGAGCCGGTATTATTTCCTTTGTAATGCCGTATTCTTTTAAAGCCTCTTGGAGAAGCATGGTCGCAAGTAGACAGTTTGTTATAGAAACCCCGCCTGAAGACGCTGCTGCTGCAATCATATCATGCTCTGGCAGACATATCAGTGAGGCATGATACTGGCTTGTATCTCCGCCTTTGACAAGGGCCTGAATGCCCAGTTTATCAAAAGGCGGCTGATGGACATGATCCCAGCCGAGACCATAACCAAAAAGATTGTACTGCTCTTCATCTTTGGGCCAAAACGCTCCTCTTTCGTACTCTTTTTCTGCCATAGCCTTTGTGGATACTTCGGAGAGAATCTTTTTGCCTGTCAAAACCTGACCAAATACACACATGTCTTCGGCTGTAGAAATAATGCCGCCTGTACCTAATAGGTTAGTAATTTCTCTAGGAAGTGGCCCGTCATAAAAAGGTGCATAAAACCTTGCCATGCGTGATAAATCTTCAATATCAATGGGTGTTTTGGTATTCTTGATTCCTAGGGGCTCAAAAAAGAACTTATTCAAAAATTCGGTATAACCCATTCCGCTCACGCGCTCTACCAAAATTTCAAGAATCTGGAAGCCATCATTGCAATATTCGGAAAACAATCCGGGCTCAAACTTCAAACTGCACTTTTTGAGGTTATCAAGCAAATTGTCATGGGCGTAAGTATCAGTTTCCTCAAACGCGAAACTGCGCTTGAAATGCGTTCCATAAATACCCGATGCATGGTTCATAAGATGCCTTGGTGTAATTTTCACATAACGCTCGTCAGCCATTTCAAAGTCTGGTATGTATTCTACAAGCGGCTTGTCAATATCAAGCTGCTTTTTGTCCACCAGCAACATTGCCGCAGCCGTAACATAAACCTTGCTAACTGAACCTATACCATACATAACATCTTTATCAAGGGCCCTGCTCTCCTCTTTATCGAAAGAGCCCGTGGCACCCGACAAAACAATCTCACCTTTATACATAACTGCATACTGAACACTTGTCACTTTAAGGTGTTCAATCATTGCGGCGCCAAGCTTGTCCGCTTTTTCACGGATTGATGTGGAAAGTTTATTCATTGTTCAACCTCCTTACTTTCTCTGTATTACTCTAACTATACCAATTCATCGGTAGTTTTGTCAATAGTTTACTAAAAATAAAATCTGTTTAATAATATAGAATATTATTAAATCTAATTAAATTAATTATTTAATTAAACTTGACGTGGGATTGCTATGATGATAAAATGATTGCAGTGCAAAATGCTAAACAAAAAAGCTAATATAAGGAGGATGATATTATGTTTAGATATCAGAAAAAGGTAGTTGGTCTTGTATGTTCTATACTAATTATCGCTATGTTGGCAGGCTGTAGTCAAGGAAATGAGGGTAGCACCGCTCCTTTTAGAGACGACATTATTATTGCCATAAATGCGGATATCAGCAACCTAGACCCTCGTAATACTGCAGATTCCTCGGATTTCCGTATGTTTGAACTTATTTTCAGCTCACTAGTAAGACAAAGTGAAGGCGGAGGGTTTGCACCCAGTATAGCACAGAGCTGGGAAATGGCGTCAGATGGGCTGTCATACACCTTCATTCTTAGGGATGATGTGCGCTTCCACAACGGTGACCTATTAACCGCTCGCGATGTGGTGTTTTCCTTCGAAAGAGCCATGGAATCCCCCTTTGTTGGTGCAGGCCTTATCCCCATCGCAAGTGTGACTGCCGTGAACGGTCATACTGTGCGCTTTGACCTTCATGACCAATTCGCCCCCTTTATCTCATCAATTCAGCCCATATGGATTGTGAGCGAAAGCGTTATAGCTGCCGCTGGCGATGATGCCGGCAGAGAGCCCATCGGCACCGGACCTTATATGTTTGTAGAGCGCCAGCCTGGTCGCTCGATAGACCTTACCCGCTTTGATGATTACTTCGGCGGGCCAGCTCCCATCAGGGATGTTACTTGGATGGTAATTATCAGCCCTGCCACAGCCAGCATAGCAATAGAGGCAGGCGATGTAGATTTGGCATTAATGGTACTGCCGGGCGAGGTGGAAAATCTTGCAGCTAATGAGGGACTGTACGCCAATATCAATCTTACCACTGCTGTCAACTTCCTTACCATAAGCATGCACGCCGAACCCTTTGACAACCCCCTTGTACGAGAGGTTGTCGCTCGCACCATTGACAGAGATGCAATAATCACAGTAGTGGCAGAAGGCCTTGGAGAACCCGCCAGGGGTTTCCTTAATGAGCTGTCATTTGGATATTCCCCCGACGTCACTCTCTTCGACAGAGATGTTGACATGGCAAAAGAACTACTTGCAGAAGCAGGCTTTCCGGACGGCTTTGCAACCAGCATACAAACAATAGGTGGGACATTTGAAAGCATAGCTCAGGTTACGCAGCTAAATTTGGCCGAAATAGGCATTACAGCTACAATAGAAGTGTTGGACCAGGCCGTAGCCATTGGAAATATGCTCACTCACAATTATGAAATTGGTATTTTGGCAGCAGCAATGCCTGGCATTGACGCCAATGGTTGGAGTGACCTTTTTGTCACTGGGGGTGGCTTGAACTTTGGTGGTCATAGCGACCCAGATATCGACCGCTGGTTTAATGAGGCTCGCATAGCCACCGACCCTGCCGCCAGGATTGAAATTTACAGGCAAATTGCCCAGAGAGTCAATGATACGGCTTCATTTATCCCAATATATTTTAACAGCTTGGCCTATATTCACAATAGCGCTCTAGAAATGGGCTTCGTTGGCCCAACGGGTAATTTCCGCGTTGATACTATGCGCTGGGTTGATTAAGGCGTGTTCTCTAAGGCTGCGCACTATAGCCCACACTAGAAAGAAGTGGTCGATGCCTTGAGAAGGCCCTTGGGGCGACCAGACCGCTGTATTCAAAGCACAGCAGCAAATATATAGGTTTGTGCATATGGTAGTAATTACGCGTGCTAACAAGCTCTAATAAACCTGTTCCAAAACTCCTAAAAAGCTCGCAGAAAACTGCTTGAACTATTGCGATTTTCTGCTCGCAAAGGAAGTTTTGGAACAGGTCTAATATGGCGGCCTAATGCGCTTACGTGTAATTTCCATTAGACCCAGAGTTGTCATGCCCACCACAGTGGCGGGTATGCGGTCATAGGCTAATTGCGCACGCAGAAAATTAGTCAAACTTTGTATATCCTCAGTTGACTTCATTGCGATAAAATCTACAATAACAATACCCGAAAGATTGCGAAGACGGAGCTGATAGGCAATTTCTTTTGCGGCTTCCATATTGACTCTCAACGTAGCATTTCCTTTTTTTGCTGTCAATTTGCCACTGTTCACGTCAATTACCACGCAGGCTTCTGTTTGCTCAATGACGATGAAGGCTCCGGATTTCAGCCATACACGTTTGTCGCGCAGTTTTTCAATTTGCGTTTTGATAAAAAAACGCGAAAATATCGGCTCTTCTTCATCATAGTAGCGCAATTTCAAGCCATAGAGACCCGCAAGCATCTCGTATGTCTCGGCATCATCTACCACAATTTCGTTAATATCATCACTGGCAATATCCCGCAAAGTCTTGATTAGGGGCGGCTCGGCATATAATGTTGCAGGCCCTCGAACATGCCGCCATATCTCATGATTCACAAAACTATCTGCAGCTGCGAGTATTTCCGCTGCAATTTTATCCTCGCTTATATTTTCGGCAGCAGAGCGCAAAATAGCTGAAAACCCATCCGGAACGAACTTTTCACCTATTGCTTTTAGCCTGTCGTATTCTATTTCGTCGCTAATCTTCCTGGAAACGCTGATTTTATCGTGCCCAACGGACTTGCTAACAACCACTAGACGGCCGATGTGAGAAATATTAGATGTCGCCAAAGGTCCTTTGCTCCCAATGCCATCACGCAGAATTTGTACAATCAATGTGTCGCCCTGCTTAACTGTTAGTTTATTATCATAAAAGAGGGTTTTCTCTCGATGGTCACGTGTGTCCAGAAAAGCCTGTTTTTCCAGCCCTATATCCAGAAAAACAAATGATGTATTTATTTTTTTTACAATGCCCGCATATATATTTCCCGACACAGATTCATCTTTGGCATCATCGCGTACCAGCTCCACAAGTTTGCCATTTTCCGCTAGAGCTGTCAAATAACCGCTTTCACGACAATTTACATATACCTTCTTCATAATGATGGCACTTCCTGCCCCATGGTCAGCCTTTCGTATGTGATATCGCAGTTTTCCGGCACAATCCCTGCTATACACAGTATATGTCGTGCCAAAACATCCGGCTTTAGATTCCGTTCGCTACCACAAGCCAGAATAGCTTGTATGCCATGCGCCGAATCGACCTTAATATCGTGAATATCCGGTCTTATATCCGCTTTAGATATACCTTTTTTGCTTTTTTTCTCAACCTCTATGCTCTTACTATTCAATACAGCTTGAATTATCTCTTCTAAGTTAAGTTCTTCAGAAAAAACAATACTATATGTTGCTTTTCGGATAATAGCAGCAGCAGATTTACCTATTGATGGAACTTCCATCAATCCTACTATTTTAATACCCTCTGGCAACTGTTCTTGCAGCGATGTAATTATTTTCTCGCGAGACACCTCTTGTGTCAAAAATACTTCCAATATCTCCATATGTCCCGCCATTCCAAGTGGTAGCGGCGCGGCAAAGCTTAGCAATTGATGCGGATTAAAGCCTTCGGAATATGCAATTGGTAGCTTTGCGCGTTTAATGGCCTTTTGAAACAGGCTTTGCAAATCCAAATGCCCAATGAATCGCGCTGCTCCAATCTTTGCAAATGATATGCTATATCTGAAATACGATTGCTTTAAACTCATTGTATCACACCCTTTGCTTTCTGATTTTCGCTGATAAGGTAATCCTTGCTAATGCCCACCATGTCAATAAAATCCCATGGCAACACTTCGTCATACGAACGCGTGCGGTTGGCATAAAAATCCACGGATAAGCCGGCATCTACAAAAGCTTGTCGCCAGATATCTGCTCTAAAATGCTCACTCCAGCCATCAAAGCGCGCACCAAGCCGCCAAGCCGCCTCTATAGCCATTCCAACGCGCCTGTCGCCACGAGATAGCGCACCTTCAATGACAGAGGTTTCTGCGTCATGATACTTATAGTTAATTTGTTTGCTGCGTATTGACTGCTTCACATGCTTCTGTTTGTTCATAAATTCTTCTACCGTATGCTGGCCAAACCACTGAAATGGCGTAAAAGGCTTTGGCACAAAGCATGAAGTACTTACAGTGACTGATACCGGGCGCCTGCGCTTCTCTTTAGGCAGCTGGTAATACACACTCACCAAATCATCAGATAGCTGCCCAATAGCGGCCAAGTCGCTATCATCCTCAGTAGGCAGGCCCACCATAAAATACAACTTTAACCTATCCCATCCGCCTTCAAATGCTAATCGCGCTCCTCTGGCAATTTCATCCAGCGTAATATCCTTTTTCACCACATCGCGCATGCGCTGACTGCCTCCCTCTGGCGCAAAAGTAAGGCTAGATTTGCGAACAGACTGCACCTTGTGCAGAACCTCGCTATTGGCAGCATCAATACGCAGTGATGGCAGTGAAATACTGACCTTTTCGCCGCTAAAGCGATTGCAAAGCAGGTCTACCAGCTGGTTGAGGTGCGGATAGTCGTTGCTGGCAAGCGAAAGTAAGGATATTTCCTCGTGGCCGGATGACTCCAGCAATTGTACAGACTGCGCAAACAGCGTATCCACAGACTTTTGACGATGCGGGCGATATATATATCCCGCCTGACAAAAACGACAACCGCGCGCGCAGCCACGAAAAAGCTCCACAACAGCACGATCGTGAACAGTCTCTATCAATGGCACCAGGGCGGCATCGGGATAATATGCTGCGTCCATATCCTTCACATGTACTTTTCGCACACGTTGCAGCGCATATGAACTGTTGGGTGCAAAATCCGCAATGGTACCATCAGAACCATATTTCACATCATAAAATTCGGGCACATATATGCCCGGCAATACACACAGTTTCTGTAAAAACTCTGACTTAGTGCCGCCAGTTGCCTTATGCCGCGCATATATGTCAAATACTTCGTTAAATGCCTCTTCCGCCTCACCAATAAAGAAAAAATCGAAGAAATCCGCTAGAGGCTCAGGATTTACAGCGCATGGGCCACCACCCACAATTATCGGATGGTTTTCGTTGCGATCTGCAGCTTTGATAGGAATATTAGCCAAGTCCAGCATATTTAGAATATTGGTATATGTCATCTCATATTGCAGAGTAAAGCCAATAAAATTAAAGTCTGTGAGCGGACTGTAGGTCTCCAGCGATTTCAGTGGCAAGTTGTTTTCGCGCATCAACCGCTCCATATCTGGCCACGGCGCAAATGTACGCTCGCAATACACGTCATCACGACGATTGAATGCCCCATACAGGATTTGCAGGCCATTGTGCGACATGCCAACCTCGTAAACATCCGGAAAAGCGAATGCAAAGCGCGTAGTCACATCTGCCGAATTTTTACGTACCATATTTATCTCATTGCCCACATAGCGGCCCGGTTTTTCGGCTTGCATCAGAATTTTATCAGGATACATCTGTTGCGTCCCCCTCGTTTTCATATTCGACCTTGGTCAGTGATAGCAAGTCACCCAGTCTGCAGTGTTCCGAATTGAACACTATAATCACAAAAGCAAAAGCATCAACTATTCGCAAAATATTACGAACAAAGCTTCGTATAACACCAATGTCACCACCGGTTTGGTCGTTCACAATAAGGCCGAAGACACGTTTACCTGGTGTTTGGCGACCGCCAAAAGTCTCAAAATAGATATTATAAATGGTATAAACCACAAAAAATGCGATAACCGCAATAATTATAGCAATTATATTCATCTGCGGCAGTGTAAATTGCCCATCGGAAACCAGCATAGCCGCACCATAGAAGCTCACGGCAAATATACTACCGGATATAATAATATCCAGCACAGTTGCCAGTGAACGTGAGCCCAGACCAGGCCGGACGTGTTCTGGTGGGCAATTTGCGGGGCTATATAGAGCGTATGATAAAATTTGGGTTTTTGGCGTTATGAAAACGATGATTAGATATGCTAAAAACAGCAGAGCCGAAACTCCCATTGGATTGTAGAATATCGCGAAAAATTCGAAGAAATCAGATGGAAATTGGCCAAAAAGCATCAAAAGTGCATTAAAAAGGCTGACAAAAAGTCCAAGATTGATTGTGGTAAGTAAGGCTGTAGATACGAGGATGCGTAAAAAACCTTTGTTTGCAACTATTTTTCCGCTTTGAATCAAGGCTGACAAGAAGTAATATTTGCCATCCACTGCCAGATTCACAGCGAAAAACGAAACTGTACGTAATAAAATTAGAATCAAATATAGCACAAGCAGCAATGGCGGAGCCAGATCCAGCATCGCTGGAAGGTTAAAGGCAATAACCAGTGCAAAGACCACCAGAAACGGCACAAACATGAGGATTTGTGCAAATAGCACCGACATGGCAGGCGAGGCTGCCCTTGCCACAGCATGTATAGTTGCTTGCAAGCCTGCATTTGATTGCCCCTCATACTTACAAATCACAATCGTTGCCGCAGACTGCCATGCCATAAAAAACGCCACAACAAGCAGCATTAATATGGAAAACGCTCCCAAGATAATGCCATCTGTTATGGTTTGATTGCCCGTGAAATTAGGAATTATGGGCCATATAATGGCCAGCGACAGCCAGCCAAAAGCAAATGCCACAATAGCGAAAATGCCATTAATTAACCCAATGAAAGCGGCCTGGCTTGCAAAGGTATTTTTGTGCTTTGCCAGGGCAGCATCAACCAAAAGGCCGAGATTGCCCAGTTTTGTGCTATCTTTCAAAGCTAGTCCCCCAAGATATTTACATTATGCTAAATATTATACACTAATTATTGCCAAAAATCTAGTGTAAAAAACGCTACAGAGGGAAATGAGGTCGCTATAGCGCAGAATCGCACGGATTGTTGCAGGTACGTGTGACGTGCCCATTTCCATCTCGGCTTCGTCCGCAGACTCCAGGCCCAGTGAACGTTTCAAGCTATATTCCAACCAACCCAGCTTCGCCGCGTAACCGATATCGAAGATAGGTGCCCAGTTAATATTATCTAGTGCGATTTTGCTTTGATAACCCCATATAAAGGAAGCAAATTTTTCATTACATATATTTCTGTATGCGTCATTCGACCAATACAGTGCGGTCTCAAACATATCGTGATAAGGGTTTATAGGTCCCGCCGACTCCCAATCAATTATTACCGGACTTTCTCCACACCACAGTACATTTTTCGGCTCTAGGTCCCGATGGCTCATCACAACCTGCGATGCAAGGGATTTTGATGCTTCGTTCGCAGCAAGGCTGAATTTTTGAAGATTCTTTATATTTTGTTCCAGCAATGATACCCACGGTCTATCTTTTTCGCGTCCCATTCGCAGATATGACACGAAATTAATGTCGATATCAGTTGCCGAATCCGATGTGGTGGCCAAACCCTTGCTTGCAAAATCTATGCTATGTATGCCGGCCAAAATCTGACCAATTTCCCTACAATGGGTTTCATTCGTCCTGTCATTCAACAGGCATTCGCCGTCAACCCAATCAAACACGAGATAAGATTGCCCATCAATCTCTTGCATTGCTCTGTCGCCAATGACTTTCGCAGGCAAAGCCGGAACATATGTAGATGCAATAGTCGCCACGCGCTCCGATATCAGATAATTTCCCATTGCAGCCGGCCTTGCGATAATGTTTGGATTAATAGCCTTTACTGCGTACTTTCCAGTTGTCGTTTCTAACCCAAACATCTTGTGCATATGGCCGCCAAACAAAGGCTTGGGGGATTTCACCAAATCCCCCAAGCCACATTCTTTGCACAGCATATCAAATTGCAAATTGTATCCTATGCTTCCCATTTTAGCTCCTAATCGCAAGTATACCGCCGCAATGGGATATCTGGCGATATTCGGCGCGGCATATGCCTTGCAAACTCTTCGCAAAACTCTCCCATACCATGTAAAATTCTTCATCATCCCAGCTATCTTCGCCGCAATCCTCACGGCATTTATCCTGTGCCGCAGCTGTTTCAAAGGCAATATCGCCAATGATAATCACGCCGTCATCAGTCAGGTGCGCCAGGGTCTGTTTGATAAAGTCCACTTTAGCACTATCTTCTAGATGGTGCAAGGCATATGTGAGTATGACAAAGTCAAACTTCTGCCCCACAAGCTCTCCGGGCATCCCATCAGCAAAATCATGTTGTATCAGCCGCGCTCCCGGCATTTTATTAGCCGCAATTTTCAGCATTTCTTCCGAAAAATCAATACCTACAACCTCATATCCCGCCTGGTGCAACTTTGAGGCTAATGTGGCCGTGCCAATACCTATATCCAACACACGGCAAGAAGGGCCTGCCGCCATTATTTCGGCAAAAATCTGCCCCAATATGTCTTTGTATCCCGCAAAAGGATATTTGCCGTCATCGTCGGTCAATCCAACATCAGCATCATAGCCCTTCGCCCATAAATCAAATCCCTTGTTGTCAAGTACAGCTATACTACCACCTCATATCCTGTTTCTTTTATCTCTGTTTTCATGTCCTCTACAGACACCACGTCCGCATCATATTCTACCAATACTTGTCCACTGTCCTTGTTGGCGGTCACTTTGGCCGCCCCAAGGTCCTCTAGCGCGTTCACGACGGCTATTTCGCAGTGTTTTCAGGTCATGCCCTTTACTTTAAGCTCGATGGTTGTATTCATATGCATCAACTCCTCATTCGTTTTCTCCATTATAACACAGCATTGCTACTTTGTCACTGTCCAAATTTTCGTTGTCAAAAACCCTTGCCCTATCCAACACCACAAATATCCGCACCATATCCAGGCTCAAATCCAGCACCGCCCCATCGCCACGTAAATGCCCCAGTTGCACCAGCCGCGCTATGGTTGGCTGCGCCCACTCTGGCAGGTCATCAACATAGTTGTAGCGCGTTTTGCTCTTGCCCCATGTTGTTGCATCTTCCTCGTCATCGCTGTCCATTTCATGCAAGCCCGCACCAAAGTATTCGCAAAAGCCCTTTGCCAACGCCTTTGCCATTTGCATCCGCCCATAGCGCAATATGTCCACATCAGGATTGCTCAGCGGACTATCAATAAATGCCAGCTCAAGCAAAATGGCCGGGCAGGTGGTCTGGCGTATCACGCCCCATTGACTGGTCAACACATTGCGACGGTTGCGCAGACCCATTTCGCGGGTATATACATCCAGCACCGTACGCGAAAATTCTTCCGCCGTCACATCCCAGTAAAAAGATTCAGCGCCCGTGCCACCCGCCGCATTAACATGTATGCTAATAAAGTAATCTGCACCCCAGGCATTCGACATCTGCCATCGTGCATTTACAGCACTGTTATTATCATGCCCAAGATTTGTTTGCAGCGTGGGTCGCGAAAGCATGGTCTCAAACCCCGCACGCTGCAATATGCCCGAAAGCTCGTATGCCACCTCAAATGTAATATCCTGCTCTCTCATACCATTACCCACCGCGCCCGTGTTCCAGCCGCTAAAATTGTGCCCGGCATCAATAAATATCTTTTTCATGTTACTTCCCCCTCTTCGTACAAGTTATACTTCTATTATACTATGGTCGGAACTAACATTTCGTGTCATCTTTTTTAGATTGCAAATCACGCGCATACGTTATATAATAAGACAAGTAGATTCACGAAAGGATTGATATCATGAAAATTATCGACTTACGCTCAGACACCGTAACAGTGCCCACACCAGCCATGCGCGAAGCAATGGTCACGGCTATTGTGGGCGATGATGTGTATGATGATGACCCCACAGTTAAGAAACTGGAGCAGCTGGCCGCTAACATGACAGGCAAGCCCGCCGCGCTATTTTGCCCCAGCGGCACGATGGCCAATCAGTTGGCTGTTATGGTGCATACAAAGCGCGGTGATGAGGTTATTTTGGGCAAAAACAGTCATATTGTAGTGCATGAAGTAGGCGGTGCTGCTATACTTTCCGGCGTGTCATACAGCGTGGTAAATAACCCGGATGACACCATCAGCGGCGCAGATGTAACCTCGCGTGTGCGTATACCGGACGTTCACCACCCCGATACCGGCCTGGTATGCCTGGAAAACGCACTGGCAAATGGCACCGTAGTATCGCTGGGCGGTATGCGTGATGCCTACGAGGCCGCCAAGGCGCATAATCTTCCCGTACATTTGGATGGCGCACGTATTTTCAATGCAGCGGCACATCTTGAATGCAGCGCAGCAGATATAGCTCAATATTGCGATACACTGATGTTTTGCATATCTAAGGGTCTTTGCGCACCAGTTGGCTCGCTGCTTTGCGGGTCAGAAGATTTTATCCATAGGGCTAAGCGATACCGCAAGCTGCTGGGCGGCGGTATGCGTCAGGCGGGTATTTTGGCGGCGGCAGGCTTAATTGCCCTTAACGACATGACAAAACGCCTGCACATAGACCATGAAAACGCACAATATCTGGGCCGTGAGCTGGCAAAAATACCTAATATTACAATCGACCAATCCCGTATACATATAAACCTGGTGTTTTTCGCAATCAACAAGTCAAATTTCAACCACGACCAGTTCGTAACAGATATGCTTGCCAAAGGCATAAAAATAAACGGCATAGAGGCCGGCGAATACCGCTTTGTGCCGCATAATGATGTAACACGAGAAGATTTGGATTATGCACTAACAGTTGTAAAGGAGCTTTTGACTTCATAGAATGAAAATTATCACATCAACATCAAATCAAATTGCAAAATACATCCGGTCACTGACCTTAAAAAAGGTGCGCGACACCATCGGCACCTTCATTGTTGAGGGCGAAAAATTTATATCCGAAGTCGCAGCTCCATGGGAAATTGAGCTGGTGGTAGCCTCGGAAAGTTTTGCCATAGATAATTACACGGATAGATATGCCAATATGCAGCTTCATATTGCCAGCGACCATGTATTCTCTTCCATCTCCGACGTAAAGCAACCCCAGGGCCTGCTTGCAGTGGTGCGCCAGCGTCAATTTGCCCTAGATGGCATGCTGACAACCAAAAACCCGCTGCTCTTGCTATTAGAAGACATGCAAGACCCTGGCAACCTGGGCACCATCTTGCGTATTGCCCATGGCCTGGGCGCGGATGGCATTATAATGTCGCCGAACTGTGCTGATATCTACAGCCCAAAAGTCGTGCGAAGCTCTGCCGGTTCCATATTTCACGTGCCTTTTGCAACAGCGCATCTACCCAATGCCATCAATGCGCTAAAATCACGAGAAATCCGCATATACGCAGCAATGTCTGATGCAAAGCACAATCTGCACCAGCAAGACTTTCGCAACGGTACGGCTTTTCTTATCGGCAACGAAGCCAATGGCTTAAGCCGTGATATTGCCGCTCTGGCAGATGATGTTGTGTCAATCCCCGTGCAATCAGAATCTTTAAACGCTTCTGTGGCATGCGGCATATTGGTTTACGAAACCATGCGCCAACGTAATGGATAGAATTATCCTTTTTGGAGACAATTTCCACAAAGGAGGTTTTTGAATGTTGTATTTTTTACGTAAAATCGCAAAAGAGTTATTAATATGGTGCATTTGCCTAGCTGTTGGCATAGGTGCATCGCTATTTCTCAACAACCATGTGCTGGTGAATGCCCAGGTGCTAACAGGTTCCATGGAAGGTACCATAATGACGCAAAGTCGCGTATTTGGTCTGCGTGCGGGTCTTTTCACTGACAGTGTGGGGCGCGGCGACATCATCGTGTTTGCATCACCCATCCCGGATGAGTTCAGCGAACCCTTCATCAAGCGCATTATCGCGCTGCCTGGCGAAGAAATCGCGATAATAGGCGGTGAGGTGCATATTAATGGCCAACCATTGGCTGAAAGCTATGTAGCAGATGCCATGCGTCAAGATTTCGCACCTGTCACCGTGCCCGAAGGCTCCATATTCGTAATGGGCGATAATCGCAACTATTCAAGGGATTCCCGCGAATGGGGCGCAATATCCAAAGACAGCATCATAGGCAGGATATATTTGGACTTTTCGCCATTGCCCGCAATGGTAGGAAATTACAATTATCAATGATAAATTATCAAATTGGAGGGAATTATGAACACAAACCCAATGATTACAATTGAAATGGAAAGCGGCGGTAAAATTAATCTCGAACTTTATCCAGAAATCGCCCCAAAGACGGTCGAAAACTTTGTCGGTCTGGTCGAAAAGGGTTTCTATGACGGCTTGATTTTCCATCGCGTTATACGCGGCTTTATGATTCAGGGCGGCTGCCCTGATGGCAGCGGCATGGGCGGCCCCGGCCACAATATCCCCGGCGAATTTGCCTCAAACGGCCATCAAAACGACCTGGCTCACGACAAAGGCGTGATTTCCATGGCGCGCAGCGGAGACCCAAATTCTGCCGGCAGCCAGTTTTTCATTATGCATGAGGCTTCGGCGCATCTTGATGGCAGCTATGCTGCCTTTGGCCGCGTGATAGAAGGTCAGGATGTGGTAGATGCCATAGCAACCACGCAAACAGATATGGGCGATAGGCCGGTGGAAGAGCAGAAGATAGCAAAAATATCAATTGCATAAAAAATCAGGCGGTGGTCGATAACAGCGACCACCGCCCCTTTTTCTAGCCTACTTCAATTTTCCACACAATCGTATATCCATGCGCTTAAAAATACTTCATCCAAAAACCTGGTGATGATAGGTTAATACTAATCTAAAGATTAGTATTACTCCTTATCCATTAACAGCGCAATTTCGCGCATCTTTTTAGGGATATCAATTTTTTGCGGGCAAACTTCCACGCACACACCACAATCCACACAAGCCGAGGCATTACAGGATTTTTCAATCGGATTGTATGCCAACCTAAACTGATAATGGCTGCGGTTTTCCAGGAATTTGTTATATGCCTCAAAAATATCAAATATCGGGATATTTACTGGACATTTGATACAATATTTGCAATATGTACATTCTACCCGCGGTATTTCTGCCAGTGCATTGGCCACCTTTTCCGTCAAGGCCAGTTCTTCGGCCGTCAACCGCTGGTCACGAGCGATAATATCAAGATTATCCTGCAACTGCTGCATATTGGACATGCCGCTCAGCACATTAACCACCTCAGGCACATCCGCCACCCAGCGCACCGCCCACGAAGCATGGCTGTCGTTGGCATTAGCCGCCGTTAGCATTGCGCCTATATCTTCCGGCAGACGGGCCAATATGCCGCCGCGCACAGGCTCCATGCATATGATGGGCTTTTCGTATTTCTGCACCACTTCAAATTGCGCACGATAATCGCCGCGATGCCAGTCAAAATAGTTTAGCATCAGCTGCACAGCATCAAACTTTTCATGATGTTTCTCCATGATATGTTGGATATCCTCTGTGCTGCCATGGAAGGAAAATCCAAATAGCTTGATTTTTCCTTCATCTTGCATTTTTTTGCAAAATTCGTATGAACCAAAGTCCTCGTGCTTTTTGTGACTTTCGCCATTTAGCGCGTGCAGCAAATACATGTCAAAATATTCCACGCCGCAACGCTCCAGCTGCTCATTAAATATCCGCTCTACATCTTCCGGCTTGTCCGCCGCCCAAATAGGCAGCTTTGTCACCAGCATATAGCTGTCACGTGGATACCGCTTTACCAGAGCCTCGCGCATTGCTTCCTCGGACTTGCCGCCGTGGTAGCCATATGCCGTATCAAAATAATTGTGACCCGCCTGCATATAGGCATCCACCATTTGCTTTACGGCTTCGATATCAATTTTGTCATCCGCCCCCAGGGTTGGCAAGCGCATACAGCCAAAGCCCAGTTTGGCGATTTTGTGTTTCTTTGCAAATTCTTGAATTTTCTTGCTCATTTAGTTTTCCTCCTCGGTTGGAATATTTATGTTATAACATCATGCTTCAATTAGCTCAAAATAGGCGTTAAATGCGTAAGTGCGAAAATCTGGCAGCGGCTCTTTAAGCTTGTAGCTCAAACTCCAAAAAAATTCACTACGGTTAGCTGTGAGCCGCGCATCTTTCATATGGTCGCCTATTTTTGTATATTTCAGGAAGCTCGCTACCCAGTCTGCAAATTCCTGCTCACTCACCAGCTTCCTTTCCAATATGGATGTAGCTGCAGCTGTAAGCCGGAAAATATCGTGTCCATAGCAGGCGTAGTCTATGCAGATTTTATCCCTTATTGCGTTCAACATTGCGGAAAGCTCGGCATAGCCAATAGCAGGGTCTTGCGCCAGATATCCGAAGAAGTCGGCGGCATGACCAATAGAATTTGCCCAGCCCTTATCATCAACAAAGTCTCGCAAATCATTTTCTTCGCGCATAAATCTAACCGCGGCATCAAGTGCCTTCTTGACTTCATCGTCGGTTAAAATTCTTCTGTCAACCTTACGGTTATACTCAAGAATCGCGCTTAGCGGATATACAGAAAAAGAACGGGCAAATACCGTGTCATCGCACTCTTTTCCAAGGCCGCAAAGTAGATATTTATCACTGATAAGCTCATGCAAAAGCGAATGGCATTTTTCATCCGTTAGCTTTCCATCGGATATAAGATTGCAAAATACCCCCAAAGCCAGTCTGTCGCGCAAATCGCCATCTGTAGATGTCAAGGTTTCTTTCAACTCATCCGCAAAAGCATCAAAATCAATGCCATCAGGCAATGCATTGTCATTTTTTACAATTTTAATTAGTAATTGCTTTAACTCTTGTGTTTTATGCATTTCGGAACCCCTTAATCTTCATCAAATTAGGGCGTGTTTACACTAATGGGCTGCACGCCCTAAATAGCTATGTAAAATACGCTCAAATCAACCCACCCCATCAAAAAAGCAACTATCCCTAAAACCGCAAGGTGCAGCGGATAAAAGGCATAGAACAGCCATTTCATTCTTTTGCCGCGTTCTCCGTTAAAGTTCTTTAGGAGAACTGCCGCCACTAAGCAGCCGACTATAAATACCGTGGATACAAGCATTAAGGTAAGGTCATATCCCGGCAGCCCTGCCATTTCAATCTGACCATAAGGACTTCCTGCGGCACCCAGTACCCCAAGCAAGCTAAATACAAGCATAAACGCACCGGCAACAATAGCAGGAACAATTCGGCGTGCATTTTCATTTTTGATGATATGCGTTAACAATACTACAACCAAGCCGATAATGGCCCAGTCGAAAAAGATAGGAAAAGTGGTTAACAGCGCGATGATGATGAATAGAAGCCAAAAAAGTGGACGTATTTTTATTTTGTCGTACAAAAGTATAGAAATAATGCCAAGTATTATCGTAAACATGATATTAAGGCCCAAAAAGCCAAAGGTTAGGGCATGAAACGGTATGGATATTGCCCCGAATATAAACAGGCGCGTTATGTACTTTTTCAAGTTGGACGTATGCCTATATCCTTCTACCACAAAATAGGCCATAATGGGAAATGTTAGGCCGCCTGCTGCATACAGCGGTATAGCAAGCCCCACAGGGATAATATCCCACCAGGCAATAACGATATGGTTAAGCACCATGCCGATAATGGCAATCCACTTTAGTTTAAAAGCGTCAAAGCTAAGCATTCCCATATACCCCCCTAGCATCTATCAAAATCAACATTTTTCTACAACTTTGCTTTTCCAAAATATTGGGTAAGCATCAAAACAAGTGCAGGGCCGGCCAAAACGCCATCCATAATTCCAAAAGGTAATAGATGCATCATCAGGGCCAAGGCAATAACACAGTTTATTACAGAAAGCGCAAGCCCCCATTTTAGATTTTTAAGCAACCCAATGCCGCCTGTAAGCCTTATTGTGCCCCAAACCAAGCCTGCAATAGCTACATCCGGGGTCGGTGGGTCAAAGGAGATAAAATTACTTGCTTCAATCCCAAAAATCCATATTGGCAACACCGAAAAGAAACCGCCAATTTCTATTATGCTGTGTATTATTATAATAATTGCTGCTATTTTATAACGTTTCATCTGATTGGTTTTTTCCCTCATTATCTCTCGTTGGCGGTGTTTCCAGCGTAATCCGCCCCATCCTGCCCGCACGAAACTCATCAATAAAAATCTCGGCGGTACGCTGCAAATCCACCTCACCGCCCTTGGTTTTGAATAGCCGCGCTACGCCAATCTTTGCCAAAATCTCATGGGATGCATCATCACATGTAAAATCTATATTGTACCGCGATTTCAACCCATCCGGCGCAATTTCTCGAAGGGTATCTGCAAGCATCGCCGCCAGCTCCTGTATATCCAAAATCCTGTCATTCATGGAGCCGATAAAGGCCAGATTGCGCCCGGTATCATCGCCCTCAAACTTTGGCCACAGTATGCCTGGCGTATCAAGCAGCTCAAAGTCTGCCGCAATTTTAATCCATTGCTTGCCGCGTGTTACGCCCGGTCTATCAGCGACCTTAGCGGCCTGTTTGCCGGCATATCGGTTTATCATTGTAGATTTTCCAACATTTGGTATGCCGACTATCATGGCGCGTATCGGCACCATCAGGCGGCCACGAGCCTTTTGCCTTGCAATTTTATCGGCCATATGCGCACGGGCGGCTTCGGCCACACCAGCCAAGCCTTTGCCGGCAGCAGAGTTCGTAAGCGCAACCTGATATCCCAAAGACTCATAATGCCGCTTCCAAGCCATATTTTGAGATTCGTTAGCCAAGTCTGCCTTGTTTAGAACAGCAATACGCTTTTTGTGCTTTGCCAGCTCATCAATATCGGGGTTTTTAGAAGAATATGGTATTCTGGCATCCAGCAGCTCTATCACAATATCCACAAGATTAAGGTTTTCCTTCATCATGCGGATGGCAGATGTCATGTGGCCGGGATACCAGTGTATATTGTTGCCAGTTGCACTCATCCTAGCACTTCCTTTTTCCAGGCTTGCGCAATCAGCATGTGCCCGGCCTCGGATGGATGCACACCGTCGTAGAGCCAATATGTATCAAGGGCCTTGGCACAGGCCGCGTCAAATGCGGCTTGCAGCGGCACAAATATAGCATCGTAGCTCTTCGCCAGGCCTTTTACAATGGCTTGCCGCTCCGCCAGTTCCCCGCACCATTCGTCATAACGCCCTTGTACGGTCTCAAAGCCACCCGGCAGCGAAAATGGCTCCAACAGCACAAACCTCACATTGGGCAGCTTATCTCGTGCTTCTGCCAACATTAGGTTGTAAACTTTATGGTATTTCGCAGCCTCTACGCCCTCGCCACGCCTATATTCGGCCCACAGGTCGTTAACGCCAATCAAAATTGAAATAATATCAGGCCGCAGATTATAGCAATCTTCCTTGGCGCGGGCATATAGGTCCACCACGCGGTTGCCGGAGATGCCGCGGTTATATATCGTAAGGCCCAGCTGTGGATAATCATGCAGTAGCGTGGATTTTAGCAAATTTGCATAGCCCCAGCCCGCCGCATTGGCATTTATATTCTCTTCGGTGCGGTTGCGGTCGCAGTCTGTGATGCTGTCGCCTGTAAAAAGTATCGTATCACCTTTTGTAAACATAGAACTTTACCCTCCTATTGCTAATCAACTTTAATACACCGCATAATTTATTTATATCTTATGAATTTCAGAATCTGATATCAAGTATGTAGTACCAAAAGCCGATATTTCACCATCTTTCACGCGCATAAAACTTCCATCGCTTGTCGCATATATATCTAGCTTTTGCGACAGCGGTAGCAATTCATTTTGTATCAGCTCATCATTACCTAGCGAAAAGTACGGCTCGTAACAAAAATTGCCTAGTCCAAGACCGTTGTAAATACCATTTTTATCAATTGCGTTTCCATTGCTACTTGCACACACAAACTTCGAGCCCATATTTTTAGCTCCGGCACTTACGCCCATAATAACATCGGCTTTGCTTTCTTTGATTGCTGCAGTCAGCTCATACTCTAATATAAAGGCATTTTGTAGGGTTGTATAGCCACCCTGCAACAAAATAACGGAAGCATTGTTCAGCAATGTGTGTGCCCTTTCCATTGGCATATTTCGGTCAATCAAATGATATTCATCGAACACAATGCCGGCAGGGTCAAACCATATATCTTTTGCAAAGTTTAAGTCTACTTTAGGGTCTTCGTTAGGAAGCCAGTTGCCATAACCTGCAATTATTGCAATAGATTTTCTGTTAATTATGTCTTTGCGCAATAGCTCTACCATTTGCTCAGGTAAAGTTGTTTCAAAAAAGCCTGAATAATAATGAATGCTCATAAAATTTACCTTGCCCTTCCACAATCACTCTCTAATCCATTATAGGCACAAACTCTGCATCTGCTTCCACCCACGAATTTATACGCCACAAGTCATTGCCATCCATTTCCAAATGATACACACGATACAGATTTTCATGCGTCATAAACGGATGCACAACATAGGCCAGCGCACTGCGTTGGTCGTAGAAGTCATGGCGGATATTTTCTACGCGTGATGGGCGTAGCACGGCTTCGGCTTCCTGAAAAATATGCAGATTAGTCAGGTGATTATAAAGCTGATATTGCGGCGGGTTTCGGTCGCGCAGCTCCTGCGTAAACATTTCGCGCTGAAATTCTATTACATCCATAAATATACTTTCATCCAATATGAAATTGCCGTGCAACAGGAAAAAGGATGCGGCATACAGCTCCATCAAATGCCACGGCGTTTGCGGATAATTTTCGGAAATATTGCTGCCCACGGTCTCACGGTACATGCGTTCGCCCGTATGCCGCCGCTCGTGTACAAAATACTGCGGCGCATTCGCGCTAACATGCGCGCCATAAGCCAAAATGCTGCCGATAGCAGCAATACCCACAACCAATATTATCAAAAACAGTAGGCCGTTTTTGCGGGCCACGCGCCTTGGCTTTCTTTTGTATGTTCTTCTCATTAGTATCACATCATTTCTATCAAAATTTGTCTGCATTGATTATATTATACCAATACATAATAGATAAATCAAGTTTTTAGAAAAGAGGGTGTTAAATTTGCGCCGTATCAAACTTATAATAACATTATTTTTAGCGTCATTTGGTGTATTCTATGCGTTGCCACAGGTGGATGTCTTTGCCAACGGAACATTATCTGTGCATCAAAAGGTCATTGTGATAGACGCAGGCCATGGCGGCTGGGACCCCGGAAAGCTGGGCAAAAGTAATACAATAGAGGCGGACATAAATCTAGCTATCGCCGAGGACTTGCAAATTCTACTAGATTTGGCCGGGGCCACCGTATTTTTGACACGGGCCGAAGATGTCGCGCTGGGCGACACAAAAAATACGGATTTAAAAGCACGTACCGTCATGCAAGCGGATATGCAGGCTGATATTTTTGTATCCATCCACCAAAATGCCTATCACAGCAGCAATGTTAATGGTGCACAAACTTTTTATTATGATGGTTCGCAGGAGTCTAAGCAACTGGCGGAAGCCATACAGAAACAACTGCGCAATTTTCTGGATACAGAAAATAAAAAAGAGGCCAAGGCCGATGATAATTACTTTCTTCTGAAAAAAACAACGGGTCCTGCTGTAATCGTAGAATGCGGCTTCTTGACCAACTTAGCTGAAGCTGAAAAACTATCGCGCGAGAACTACCAGGAAAAAGTTGCTTGGGGCATATATCTGGGCATACTGGATTATTTCGCAAATAACTAAAAACAGGGCGACCATAACCCGGTCGCCCTGATATTTTTTACTCATTTATCCCAGCACTCTTGTATTTGGCACAAATTCTGCCGTTTCGCGCCATTGCTCCAGCCTTTCGCGGAAATATTCGCCCTGCATTTGCATCTCGTGGTTTGTTCTAAAATCCGCTTCAAACTCGTCCATATCCATGTGGTGAACAATATCCGCAATCTCTATGATAATAAAGGTGCCATCATCCAAAGGCATAACTTCCGACACATCGCCAATTTCCATGCCATATGCCCGCGCAAGAAGCTCCGGCTGCATTGCCAGCGGCGACCAGTCCACATCATGAGCATATACGTGCTCACCATCTTCGTCAATTACAAGCATTTCCTCATCAAATATAACAGAATGTTCGCGCATCAGATCAATAAAGTTAGAACCCATCAAAATTTGATTCATGATAGCATCTGCCTGGCTTTCTTCCTCAACCACAATCATATGCGCCAAAACCTGCGTTATATGCACGATATTTTCTTCCAGATGCTGTTCAAAAGCCTCTGCAAACTCATCTTCGCTCACAGTTACCATTTCTGAAATATGTTGGAACAAAAGCGTCTGCAACATCTGCATTTCTACAAACCGTCTAAACGACGAATTTGTAAAGCCCATGGCAGCAATTATGTCAAAGCCGTCCGCTCTTTCGTACATCATTCTAATCATTTCCATATTGCTTTCAACATCATCAGCATCCACATCTGCCATCGTAATGCCAAAATCTGCCGCACGATTTACAGACAAATGCATCTCTAGTAGGTTTTCCACAGCAATTTCCAGCGCCCATTCTGCTGTTTCGGGGCCTTCAGGCATTCCAAAATTCCATACAAGCGTTTCCCATGCCTGGTTTTGAAAAAAACTAAGATGTTCTACGGGCATTCTCTCGCCATCTAACGTGCCGGCATAGCTAAGGGAGCGGTTGTTCCAAATAATCACAGCTGCAATAATCGCAATGACTATCGTAAAACCTATTATTACATTTCTGATGGTATTGTCGTGGCTGTTGGCCTTGGGTCTTTTTGCCATTTTTTAAACACTTCCTATTCTTTGGTAATTATTTTTCTTTGCAACTAACTCACTTTATCATAATATGCACAGCATGTCAAGATGATTTTGCCCGTTGCACCGACAAATTTTTCATGGTATATTAAAATAACCTTAAAAAAGCAGGTGTAGCATAGGCGCGCAATATTCGTAAATATTATACAAGAGAGGCATAGCAATGGTTAAAAATACGCTAAAAGGCATAATATTTGTTCTTGCTGTAGCTTTTTTAAGTGCTTGCAGCAGTGCAGGCACAGGCCTAAGCGAAAACGAGCGATATTTGAGCTACCTTCAAAATTCCGAAAGCGCTGCGAGCATCGTGCTTACAGGTCATCACTATGGTCTACCGGAGCCCTTTGCCAACTTTATTGCAAACGGCTGGGCACCCACGGCAGAATCTCTGCATGGGCAATTCATTGAAGATTTCTCCAGTCTATATTTACAACCATTAACTCATATAGTCCTAGATTTAGAAAATGATTCAACAGACATAGAAATGTATGCCTGGATAGCAAATCATAACGCCTACGAGCAAGTGTCTATTTTTGATGCATCTGTCATAACCATATCTATCAGAGATGCCAAAAAAGACCAAATTGTTGTTGCGGGCGGCATCACGGGCGGTACATCCAGGAGAGATGTTTTGGCAGCAATAGAGACTCTCGATGTACTTTCTAGCATCCAGAATAATACTATAATCATTATCCAGGAAGGTAGCTCGCAAATAACTTTGAACAGAGGTGTTGCAAGAGATTTCCGAATATCATCGTATTCAGCAAGCAGCATTGAAACTTCATGGCATACGGTAAGCGAAGAGGATGTTGCAAGAATACAGCAAGAGCGTATGGAAGCCGCAAGAGAGGAAAGGGAAGAGCGAAGAGATGAGGTATGGGAAGCAAGCCGCCAAGAACGCATGGCAAACGCAAGATATCATGAAGGCATAGTGATTGGCATTTATTACGAAAGAGGCATTTTAACTAATGCTTACAGGTGGGACGGCATTGTTGTAATACAAGATGAACACGGCACCTTTGTAGCAATAAATACACACTTTATGCCAAATTACTATGATGTTGAAGATTTGGGAATACAACCGGGAGATACATTGCAGGTATGGAGCGACGGAGATAGCATAATCGACAGCATCATTTATGAAGGCCACGGCCGCATTGACTATGTGCTGCCTGGGGTTATACTAATAAACGGCGAGCGCGAATATTCGCTGTGGATACGATAATCCTCAAAGAAATCAGATATCCTTTGCATATCAATCTCGCTCAAGAAGCTTCCAGAGCTCCACCGATCCCAATGAATTACCAAAAAATCAAAATCCACTATCTCCAACTGCGCAAGAAAAGCCCTTGCTTCCTTGTCATATTCCTGTGGCGTTAATGCTATCCCTTGCCCGCCTTCATAGCGGTAAAAGGCAAATACATCATCCAACCGCCGCAGCATTTCGGGATAATAAACCTCATACCACTGCGCGTGCATCCCGTCATGAATTTCATCAAATGCAAAAACATCAGGAAAAACGAAAAAAGTCCTTCGCCAATCATCAAAACCGGGGCTATCTTTGTATGTAAAAATAGGATTAAAAACAACTTCGCCGCTATCATTAAATTCCAGTATATCAGCGGAAGGAAGCATATGGCTATTAAGGCCAAAGCCGCCGGTGCCACCCCTGTAGATGGCAGTTTCGCCTGTTTGTCCATCCCTGAAATAGCCACCAACAAAAGATTGCGTGCTTTGCACGCACCCATCTCTAATATAGTGCAGCTGTGTCCACCCACTATTTTCAAATCCAGGAAGTCCATCCCTGCGCTGTCCAAATAACTCAAAATAGCTGGCATATCCCTCAATAGCTATCACATTTTCTGCTATAATCAACATTTCCGGCGTTCCATCGTTATTAATATCGAAAAGCGCAATTGCAGATGCAGCACTGAACGGTCTCAGCTCTGCCAAAAACGAAAGATAAAGCTCAGCCCAGTCTTTTTCGGCACAGCTTGGAAGGGGCTCCACGTAGATATATTGCTGGACTTGGTATTGAGCTTGGTATTGGTCTTCGGCTTGGTTGGTGCCGCCATCGGCATTGTAGGCGACAAGAAAAGCCGCTGTTAAAGCAAATATCATGCTCTTTAGTGCAGTTTGAACCATCATCATACCTCCCGCTATTTTATTCCAAACAACCCCTTGGCATTAGCCATCGTAACCGCCGCGACCTCTTGTGGCTTCATGCCGCGCAGCTCGGCTATTCTTTCCACCACATACCGTAGCTGGCCAGAATCGTTGCGCTTACCACGGTTTGGGTCGGGCGTTAGATATGGGCAGTCGGTTTCTATTAGCAGCCTGTTTAGCGGCACCACTTTCGCAGATTCATGAAGGTTCCTCGCATTGCGGTATGTAACCACCCCACCAACACTAATGCAATAGCCCATTTCTGCATATTCAATAGCCATCTTTGGTGTGCCTGAGTAGCAGTGTATGGTACCCTTGCCATGGCCGTAATCCGGCATATCGGCCTCTTTCAAGATATCAAAAACCAGCTGGCAAGAATCTCTGGAATGTATTACAATGGGCAGTTTCACCTGCTTTGCAGCTTCCAGCTGCTTTTTGAACCAATATATCTGATTTTCAAGGCCCTTGCCCTTGGTATGCTCCGGCCTGTTTTGGCCAATGCCAATCTCGCCCCAGGCCACCACCTTGTCATTGCGTATTGCAATCTTTATCAAACGCTCCAGCATGGCATCGCTCATGTATTCATCGCCATGGGGCGGGGTAGTCCACGAGCAATTGTCGCCAATGCTAATATACAAAAAATCATGCTCCCGCGATAGCCGCAGGCCCTCTTCCAGCTCCGTTGTGCCGGTAGAATTAACGATATATTCCACGCCATCAGCCTGCATCTGCTTAAAAAGCCTGTTTCTATCCCTATCATAACGCTTGCCTATGTAATGTGCATGTGTGTCAAAATATTTCATTTTAAAATTCTCCTATAATTGATGCGCCTTCATATCCACGCGCCCATCGTCCAAAAACGTCACGCCCTCTTCAACCAGCAGCTGCCGCCGCAAGTCGGAATATTGGCCACCCGTAACGGCTCCATCCGCCTTCACCACACGTTGCCACGGCAAATGCTCCGGGCAGTGCTTCATGGCCCAACCAACCTCGCGGGCGGCACGGGGGCGGCCCAGTTCGTGGGCAATCTGGCCGTATGCCATCACCTTGCCCTTGGGTATTTGGGCTACAACGGCGTAGACTTGTTGGAAAAATGGCGACATATAGTTTTCTCCTTTTATAGCTATAACAACATAGACTATTTTCTCACCTGCGGCATAATAAGCATTGTGTTCTATAAGTATACGAAACCCACTGATTGTGAGCTTTAACGTAGACAAAAATGGCCCGCCAAACCCTTTAATATCTCCGTGCATATTTTCAACAGCATCTATAATCCTCATCCGCACAACCTTGGATTGGCCTTCAAGAAATTCCTCGGCAGCTCGACTATATCGCACGCTATACTTCATATTTTTTCCTCAAATCATCCGATGAAATGCGATATCCGTCATCATTGGCCTTTGTTTCATTATAAAGTGTGATATCTTCATCTTGAATCAGCAGAAATTGAGCATACTGAAACACATGTAGTCGGTCAGACTCGCTTAGTCTTTCCATAATGTCCACAATCTCTTGTACATATTTTTTAGCCATCATTAATCACCTAACTAACATTTTACCATAATCCACCGCCACCCGCAACATAGGTAGCAGCCGCGACAGGTTCACGCGATGGCGCATGTATGGATGAAACTCCAGCGCTTTGGCCGCTAAAGCCGCATCTATCTCAATATCAGCAATATTTGCTGCGCCGTCTGCCCGCATCATCAAATCGTGCAGGGTCTCGTATGTGGGCAACTCATTTTTGACAATAGCCTGTATTTTTGGCCAGCAGTCCGCCAGATGCTGCGGCGCAATTTGCGCTGTAACCGTGGGATTATTCATATTCTCAATATCGCTGCGGAAAGCCGGGCCATAGGCGGCATATACGGCGGGCCAATCGGTTGCATCTTCACCAAAACTCGGCGCATCACTGCTGACAATATGATGATACAGCCGCGATATCAGCAACGTGGCCACAGCAACTTTGCGGCCGTGAAAGTCCGACATCTTGCCCTCTTGCAGCTTCGTAATCTCCCAAAAATGCGACACAATATGCTCTGCACCTGATGCCGGGCGAGTTACATCGGTCAGCGTCATTGCCAAACCAGATAGCACCAGACCTTGCATCAACGCAGCGGCGGCCTCTGTGCTGTCGGTATTAACATCATCGGCCAGCCTAACCACGGTATCCAAAGCCTGTTTGGTAATTGCAGCCACACCCGGGCAAAAATATTCGTCAGCGGTCATATGCGCAATCTGCCAATCCACCAAAGCTACATATTTTGCCAACATATCACCAAAACCTGCAGATTTTAGCACATTGGGGGCGGCAGCCAGCACATTTGTATCACCGATAATCACAGCGGGCGCATGACATAATATGGATGTTTTGAAATTATTTTCAGCGATAGGAGCAGAATTGGCCGCAAAGCCGTCCATAGACGGAGCTGTGGCAAATATAGCAAAAGGCACGCCGGCCTTAAACGAAGCCAGGCGGCAGATATCATTAAGCGAGCCGCTACCAACGGATAGCACGGCTTGCGCCCCGGCATCACGGCATATCGCGGCAATATCATCCACATCACGCATATCCGCCACGCGCAGGTCGTCAAATAGCTTTAAATCCGCACAAATATAGCCCCCTTGGGCTAGGGCTTCCAATATGCCCTTGGACGCACCAAGCGTATTCTTGTCCGCTACTACTAAAAGTCTGCGTGGAAAATTGGCCTCTGCAAGGACTTTCGCCGTCTTTCCCAATAGTCCCTCGCCAATCTCCACACGCATATTGCCAATGGCGTGCGTGCGCCCACATCCGCAATTTTTCAGTTTTTCAACAATTCTATTAATATCCATTTGCATATTATACCACATCCCCCATCGTTTGAAAAGCCTTTAACCACGAAAGGCACGAAAATACACGAAAAGGAAGCTGTCTTTTTTCGTGTATTTTCGTGCCTTTCGTGGTTAAAAAAATGTTTTATCTTTTAATATTAATCCACACTGCCATCTCCCCTTCACCACGATTGGCTCGCACAAAACCGCCACAGGAAATGGATTTATCCATTCCGCAGACACCAGTATGGGCACCGTCTTATCCATGATGCTAATCAAATGCAAATCCGCACCTTTGGATGTAACGCTCTCATTTCTCTGACCAGTTGATGCTAATACCGGCAAACTCGCTTTCATGAACGATATACAGATGTATATACAGCTCGTCATCCGCTATACCCACGCACATGCAGCAAATATTGCGCCAAAGGTATGAATGAATTGGCGAAGGACTGCAGAATATTACTCACAAGGCATGCAGTTACTTGGCGCAAACACGCCCTATTTTAGTTTCCACGCAATATCCAACAAAAATAGGTCACGCTTCAACTCGTTAATACAAGTTGATTTGTTAATATGTACAAATTCAATGCCCAAAATTTCTGCATAATCACGGATATGCTGCGCTGTCAAGTCAAAGCTAATCACATTGTGATGCGCTCCACCTGCAAGCATCCAGGCTTCGGCAGCAGTTTGCAAATCCGGCGCAGGTTTCCACATTACGCGGGCCACGGGCAATTTGGGCATTTCAGGCGGCTCCACACAATCTACATCATTGACAACAAGGCGCATGCGTCCGCCCATGTCCACCAGCGATATCAAGATTGCCGGGCCTGTCTTGCCGTTAAATACAAGTCTTGCCGGGTCGGATTTACCGCCAATTCCCAGTGGATGTACTTGTATTTTCGGGCGATGTGCCGCAATAGCCGGACATATTTCCAACATATGGGAGCCCAGACACATTTCGTTACCCTTAGTTAGGTCGTATGTGTAATCTTCCATAAAGCTTGCACCATTAGGCATCCCAGCCGACATAAGTTTGATAATATGCGTCAATGCCGATGTTTTCCAGTCACCCTCTCCAGCAAAGCCAAAGCCTTGCGACATGAGGTCTTGGCAGGCCAAGCCTGGTAGCTGCTCCAAACCATGCAGATCTTCAAAAGTTGTCGTAAAGGCATCCGCACCATGCTCGGACAACATGTGCTGCATCGCAACTTGTATTTTGGCCTGATGGCGCACATGAGCAATATTATCGGTGTCGATATCATATTTCGACTTGTATTGTTCCATCATATTATCAACTTCAGTATCTGTCATATTGTCCATACAAGTTGCCAAATCACCAACCGCATGAGTGTTTATAGACCAGCCCAACACAATTTCGGCCTCTACCTTATCGCCCTCTGTAACAGCCACCTGGCGCATATTGTCACCAAATCGCAGGACTTTCAGGCCGCGTCCAGCATATGCACCAATGGCAGAACGCATCCAGCCGCCAA
>Ga0131853_10001615_pt1 | contig 40288 bp, 41 predicted proteins | sample TergutLab28metaG_FD_92764 | JGI IMG/M metagenome (GOLD analysis project Ga0131853, IMG submission 92764) | Labiotermes labralis P1 segment gut microbial communities from Petit-Saut dam, French Guiana - Lab288 P1 (version 2) (version 2) | ecosystem: Host-associated > Arthropoda: Insects >...
AACTCGACTTGATCGGCTTCTTGAATTGCTCCTTGACAGTTCAATCGAAAAGTCCGAGTATGATCTTAAACGCGTGGAATTATTGGATGAGTTGGCAACAGCCAACCAAGAGCAGAAAGAGCTTTCATCTGCTGTCAAAAATGATTCGCAACTAAAAAAGCGTCTTGCCGAGTTTAAGGCAGTCTTAGAGCGAAACGAAGCGATGACCAAGTTTGATCCGGTGGTTTTTGAAAGTATGGTTGAGAAAGTAATCATTGGTGAGGTTGACGAGCAAGGGAATAAGAACCCCTATAAAATTACTTTTGTCTTTAAGACGGGTTATACGTCAGATACCAACGCTCCTCCCCCTAAGAAAGCAGGCAGACCAAGTAAGAAAAGTAGTGATGTTGAAGTGCTTGATTCTGAAAATAATTTTATATGTTCCCATATAAGTGGACATACTGTCGTCATGTTTCATGTGCTATATTTGGTTTGCACTCGTAAAATAGGGATATAAAGGAGAAATATATTTATGGGTTCTAGTGTAGCACAAGGGAATGGTAAGGGTAAGCTCGCACGGTATTTTCAGTTGATCTTAGTTGTGATTGCAGCGGGTAGTATCTTCCCGTTGATCTATTTGCGGCATGGGTATGAAATGACCATCTTGGAAGTGTTCAATATGGAGGTATCCCAACTGAATACCATCTTCTCTGTCATGGGCATTGTCACTGTCATTGGATATTTTCCAAGCGGATATCTCAGTGACCGATTTTCGGCCAAGTGGCTGCTCACCATCTCTTTATTCATGACAGGGGCGATGGGGCTTTGGTTTGCGCAGATTCCGTCTTATTCTAATGTCATCCTCATTTATATGATCTGGGGGATTTTTTCCATTTTCACCTTTTGGAGCGCACATTTGAAATTGGTCAAGCTTTTGTCTCGCAGCGGGGAGGAAGGACGATTCTTCGGCATGTGGGATGGAGGGCGCGGCGTTGTGGAGGCTTCTCTGGCCATGGCTGCGCTCTTTATCTTCCGTAATGTGATGGAGGCAGGGGGCGGAGACGCTTCCAGACAGGCATTGTCCTCTGTTATTTACATGTACTCTCTCTTCCTTTTGGCTGTCTCTATTCTTGTGGCGTTCTTTATTAAAGATGATAAGGGCTCTAAGTTAGACAAGGGGGATAAGTTCGGTCTGGCCGGGCTTCGGGACTTGTGTTCAAACAGGCTTATCTTTCTGGTGGGCGGCATCATATTTATGGGCTATTTTGTGTTTTGGACGTTCCGAACTATGAGTGGTTTTATGCAGAACAATTTCGGTGTGACTGCTGTGACCGCTGCTACAGTCATGGTCATCGCACAGTGGATGCGCCCGGTGGGCGGTATAGTAGGCGGCTTTTTGGCTGATAAGCTGGGGCGCGCCAATGTGCTGATAGGCGCTTTGGCCATAGGCTCTACCCTACTTATCACCCTCGCCTTTTTGCCCACAACGATACCAATCAATCTGGCCTTTGTCTTTATACTCACTTGCATTACTTTCCTTTGGGCGATCAGGGGTACATATTGGTCTATCTTGGGGGATTGCAAGGTGCGCAATCAGACCATGGGGCTTGCCATTGGGCTTGTATCACTGATTGGTTATCTGCCTGATATTTTGTCCCCCATGGTGAATACCCTGTCTTTTCGGATTTTTGGCAGTGAGTGGGGGCACAATGGATATTTTGTGATATCCGCCGGCTTCGGATTTTTGGGGGTGGGCTTGGTTGTTTGGTTTCGGAGGCTCACGAAGGAATCTATAGATTGTAGGGGTGGCTTGTAGTCGCTCGTGGTTTTAGCGGCATTGGCAGTAAGGGCGTAGAGGGATGCGGGCGATTGATAATCGTCCCTACACAAATCCTCCCTCCGGCACTTCGTGCCACCTCCCTCAATTTGAGGGAGGCTAGGCCCCTTCGTTTACGAGGGGGCTGTCAGCGCAGCTGACTGGGGGAGTTAAGGGCACGGGCGATCGGGACGATCGCCCCTACAAGGTGCACTGCGCCGATTATAAATTAGCTGTGTAGAAGGAAAACACCCGCCCGCCTGTGGGTGGTGGAATGCTGCCTCTGTAAATCAAGAAGTCCGCTTCCGATGGAAGCGGACTTCTTGATTTGTGTCTTCATTTCTGCTATTGTGGGTTTATAGTCTTAGAGGAGGTGTCTCCAATGAAGCGGGTTTCTGTGTATGATTCTGTGGGTGAGGCGCTTTTGCATGATATGACTGCCATTCGTGATGACTTTAAAGGTGTCGTCTTTCCACGTGGGCATGTGGTGCGGGAGCTTGATATCCCGGTTTTGCTTGACATGGGGAAGGCGCATGTTTTTGTTGGGGAGCTTGCGGCGGATCAGGTGCATGAGGATGATGCGGGGTTCTCCGGGGCGCTTGCTTTGGCGGGGAATGGTGTGGAGTTTTCTCATGCCGGTGAGGGTCGATGGACTTTGGAGGCGGAGCTTGACGGCTTGCTCCTTATGGATAGTGCTGTGCTTCGGATGTTTAATGAAGTCCCGGACTATACGGCGGCGACCCTGCCGAATTATACCCGGGTGCGGATGGGCGAACGTATTGCCGGGGTGCGGATTGTGCCTCTTGTTACGGCGTTGGCAAACGCATACGCTGTTGAGGCCTTGGCGAAAGAACATGGCGGGATTCTCAATGTATATCCTTTCCGTCCCCTGCGGGTTGGGTGTGTCATCACGGGTAGTGAGGTGTTTGAGGGGCGGGTTGCGGATCGGTTTGAGCCGGTTTTGCGGGAAAAGGTTGCCGGGTTCGGCGGGGAGATTTTGGGTGTGAGGAAGTGTCCTGACGATGCGGAGGCGATTGCGTCGGCGGCGCGGGCGTTTCTTGATTTGGGTGCGGAGCTGATTCTTTTCACCGGGGGCATGAGTGTTGACCCGGATGATTTAACCCCTACGGCGATTCGGCGGACTGGGGCTACGGTTGTAGCACAGGGTGTGCCGGTTCAGCCGGGGAATATGTTGATGTTGGCGTATCTGGGCGACACGGCTTTGGTCGGTGTGCCGGGGGCAGCGATGCATCATGAGGTGACTTCTTTGGATATTGTGCTCCCGCGGATATTCGCGGGGGTGCGGGTGACGCGGGACGATCTGCTCTCTCTGGGCGAGGGAGGGCTGTTGTTGTGAAAGATCGATTTGGACGCGTGATTCGGTATTTGCGCTTGAGTGTGACGGATGCTTGTAATCTGCGCTGTTTGTACTGTGCGCCGGAAGTGGTTTCCGAAGCGGACGGTGTATTCTTAGAGGCGGCGGAAATTGCTGAGATTGTGCAAGCGGCAGTTAAACTTGGGATTAGGAAAGTACGTATTACGGGTGGTGAACCCTTGGTGCGGGCGGATATTTTGGATGTTTGCAGGCAAGTCGCACAGATAGATGGCTTGGAAGAGCTTTGTATGACGACGAATGGCGTGTTGCTGGCTGACTATGCCGGGCGTCTGCGGGATGCGGGCGTGGATCGGGTGAATGTGAGTTTGGATTCTTTAGATGCAGGGCGGTTTCATGCTTTGACGGGCGGTGATCTGTCCGCTGTGTTGCGGGGGATTGACGCGGCTATGGGTGCGGGGCTTTTGGTGAAGCTTAACGTGGTGCTGATGCGGGGCGTGAATGATGGGGAGATTGGGGATTTTGTTGCGTTGACGCGGGATCGGGGGCTTCATGTGCGTTTTATTGAGCTGATGCCCATTGGGGCGGGGCTTACTTCCCTGCCTGAGCGGTTTTTGTCGGCGGATGCGGTGTTGGAGGCTTGCCCGGAACTGGAATCTGTCTCCGGCTATGACGGGGTGGCGGAGGTGTATTGTTTGCCGGGTGTGTATGCCAAGATTGGGCTGATTCGGCCTATGAGCAGACATTTTTGTATGCGGTGTGATCGTGTACGTGTAACGGCGGACGGGCGGCTTAAACCTTGTTTGCATGCGATGGAAGAGATTCGTTTGCGCGGGCTTTCCGGGTCTGCTTTGGAGACGGCCTTGCGGGATGGGATTTGGGGTAAGCCGTGTGGGCATCACATGGATTTAGATACCCCCAGTGAGAGCGGGCGCGGGATGCGTCAGATTGGAGGATGAATATGGAATTGACACACTTTAATGCGGACGGACGGGCAAAGATGGTGGATGTTTCGGAGAAAGTCAGCTCCAAACGGCGGGCGGTGGCGACGGCGCGGATTTTCATGAACATTGAGACGCTGCGGCTGATACAGGCGGGGCAGATCGGTAAGGGGGACGTGCTTGCCGTGGCGCAGGTGGCGGGAATACAGGCGGCGAAGAAGACTTGGGAGATTTTGCCTATGTGTCATCCCCTCCCCTTAACGGGTGTGGATATTGCCTTTGCAATTGAGGAAGCGCCGGCTTCCATCACCATCGTGGCCACAGTTAGCTCTGTTGGTGTGACGGGGGTTGAGATGGAGGCCTTGACGGCGGCGAGTGTTGCGGCGCTTACGATTTATGATATGTGTAAGGCCGTGCAGCGGGATATGGAGATTGGTTCGGTGTTTTTGGTGGAGAAAAGCGGCGGAAAGTCTGGGGATTATCAATCGGGTGAGGGTAAAAATTAGTGTGTGAGGAGGGATTACATGGGGACGCAACAATCTTCAAATAGAGGCTTATATGTAAGCTCTTATTTTCGTGCGCGGATTGCCGCGCTTATCATGACTTTAGTGGTCATGGGCGGGCAGACGTGGATTGCGTATGCGATTAATCTTGATTTTGTTTGGATATTGCCGGTTATTTCGGGTGTGATGTTGACGGCTTCCATCCTTGCTTATTCGGGCAGTCATCGGAAGCCCTCTCGGTCGGCGCGAGCCTTGTCGATTGCGGTTGTGGTGCTTTTGCCGCTGATTAATCTGCTTTGTATGGGGTGGTTTGTCTATGACATGCTCAATCCGGCTACGGTTACGGTCTCCCATGAATTGCTGTTGGCGGGCTTTGCTTTGTGGGTTGTGAATATTGGTGTGTTTTCTTTGGCTTATTGGGAGCTTGATACGGGCGGGCCTGAGATTCGAGCCTTGGGCTTGCCTACTGTGTTTCGCAATAAGGACTATCCGGATTTTGTGTTTCCCCAGCAGACTTCCGGTGATCCGCAGCTTGCGCCTGATGGTTGGACGCCGGGGTTTTTGGACTATCTCTATTTGTCTATCACAACGGCGACTTCTTTCTCCCCTGCGGTGGTGAGCCCGTATACCCATATGGCAAAAATGATGGCGGGGACTGAGGCTTTGCTTAGTTTGTTTATTCTTGGTTTGATTGTGACGCGGGCGATGTCGCTGTAGGGAAACATATACCGCGGGCGGCCTAACGCCGCCCCTACGATTGGTTTTTGTGATTGGAGGGATGCACTTATGTATACGGCTGCTGTGATTACGGTGAGTGACAGGATTTCTGCCGGGCTTCGGGTGGATGAGAGTGGTTCTGTCGTGGCTGGATTGTTGGAAGAAGCGGGATATCAGGTTGTTTTGCGGGAGATTGTGCCGGATGAACGGGTGGAGATTGAATCCTTGCTGGTTCGCGCTTCTGATGCGGGTATTGCCTTAATTGTGACAACCGGCGGGACGGGATTTTCTCCGCGAGATGTGACGCCGGAGGCTACGATTGCGGTTTGTGAACGTATGACGCCGGGGATTGGGGAGGCGATGCGGGCGTTTAGCCTCCAGATCACACCGCGGGCAATGTTATCGCGGGGGGTGTGCGGGATTCGGGGGCGGAGTTTGATTGTGAATCTGCCGGGAAGCCCGCGGGCGGCGCGGGAGAATTTGGCTTCTGTGCTCCCGACTTTGGGACATGGGATTTCGGTCTTGGCCGGGGATGTCTCGGAATGTGCCTCTGTTGGGCGAGTGGTTTCTGTGCATGTGAGTGAGCGGAAAGGTGAGCCGAAGCAGACTGTGCCCTCTTGCGTATTTCGTACGGGGCATGGGATAGAGGGGGATGCCCATGGGGGGACTTCTGGGCATCGGCAGGTGAGTTTGCTTGGGCTTGAGAGTGTGGACACCCTGCGGGATCTGCTGCCGGACATTGCGCCGGGGGCGTTTGCAGAGAATGTGCTTACCTCCGGGATCGCGCTGTCTGCTCTGCTGATTGGGACACGGCTTCAGATTGGGGCGGCTTTGTGTGTGGTCTCGCAGATTGGCAAGGAATGTCATGACGAGGGCTGTGCGATTCGGCAAGCAGTCGGGGATTGTGTGATGCCCCGGGAGGGTGTGTTTGTGGAAGTCCGCGCGGATGGCATGGTGCGTCCGGGGGATGAAATTCGGGTTTTGTGAGTATTCCATTTGTCCACCTTGCATAGGCTTTCTTTAGGAGGTGGGATGCGATGACGAGAGATGAGATTAATCGACTGGTGGCACATGCGGCCGGTGGAGTTGATATTGCGACGACTGAACGGGTCTTGGAAGGCTTGGAGCGTGTGATCCTGGCTGAGATTTCCCGCGGGGGCGGGAAGTTTACGCGGATTTTGGGACTGTATCAGAATTGGAAAAAGTAGGGGCGGATTCTATATCCGCCCTGTTTTTTGTATTGGAGTTATTTGGGGGTGGAGTGGGTGTTTTAGGGCGGATATGGAATCCGCCCCTACTTGAAGATTTGGGGGGGTTGTGGTAAAATTGGGGTGACAATCCTCAGTCAGCTTCGCTGACAGCTCCTTTGGGAAAGGAGCCTTTTGCTTTGTGGAATTTGGGAGAGGTACGATGGAACAGACCACGCTGAAGCGTAAGCTGCAAAAAGAAATATTTCTTAATTCCGCGCTGGTGGCCTTGCTTGTGATTGTGGGCTTTAGTGTGGGGCTGTTTGTTTATTATCATATTGATATACAGTATCAGTTGCGGAGTGAGCGGGAGAAGATTGCGGGTGAATATAATCTCATGGTTGAAGAGGTGCGGGATGGCTTGATTGGGGACAATCATGGTCTGTTCTCGGCTTTCATCCAAGGGGACGCTTCGGAGCGGAATATATTTGGGGCGTATTATGCTTTTCTGGTGAATAGTACGGCCGCTCCTCGGGATGGGCGGTTTTTGATTTTGGATGAGGAGGAGCGCTTGGTCTTTGATTCGGATGGAGAGGCGGAATTAAACCGGCATCTGGCTTTGCATTTGTCCATTTTAATTCACAATATCGGGGAGGAGCAGTTCATCCAGCATGTCTTTTTGCCGGCGAATCGGGAGTCTTATTTGGTGTTGCTGGGTAAGATTTTCTGTGATGAGGGGGCGGCCATCGGGCATGTGGTTTTTTTGGTGAGCGGGAGCAGTTTTTTGCCTGAGCCGTCTATGGCGGGGGTGCAGTATGTGATTTTTGATCGGCATAATTCTGTGTTCTCCCGGAGCGCTTCCCTGTTTATACAGAGCTCGATTTATAAAGTGGACGATATTTTGCGGAATAGTTCGTTTACTTACGAGCAGCAGCGGTTTTTTACCCAGCATATGCCTTTGAGTGATAATATGCAGTTAGTCGTCTATATGCAGGACAACCATGGTTCTGTGCTATTTACTGTGTTTTTCATCGCAAATGGGCTGATCGCGGCGGCTTTGTTGATTCAGTCGAAGTATTATTCCAAGAAGATTACAGAGAACAATATCAAATACATCGAGATCCTGACCCAGGAATCTGAGCGGAAGCGTTTGGAAAGTCAGTTTGATGTCCACTTCTTGTTTAATACGCTGGAGGCCGCCAGAGCTTATGTGAATTTTGATCCGAAGCTTGCCAACGATTTGATTTTGAGCCTCAATACCATCCTCCGTTATAGCATTGATGAGAACAAGACGGAGACTACCCTGAAAGATGATTTAGCGTATCTGAAATATTATCTTGAGATTTTCAATATGCGCTTTGACCATTTTGCGTATTCCATCAAGGCGGATGAGGGGGCGCTGCCTTTTAAAGTGCCTAAGTTATTTTTGCTGCCGCTGATCGAGAACAGCTTGAAATATGGGTTTCAGACGCGGAAAGATTTGCATATTTCCATTCGGATCAAGAGAGTTGATACGAAAAAGGGGACTTGTTTGTTCTTTCGGCTGAGAGATAACGGCGGCGGGATCAGTGATGAGGCCATGGTGCGGATTCAGGATGCCGCGCCTAGTAACCATCATGGTTTGTATAATAGTAGGAAGCGGATTATGCTGATGTATCCGGATTCGACCTTCAAAGTGAAATCCCAGAATGGGTGCACCATTGTTACGATTGTGATTGGAGATCCTCATGTATAAAGTGTTGATTGTAGAGGACGAGTATCCCATCCGTAAGTGGCTGACCTATTGTTTTGACTATGAGGCTTTGAATTGTACGGTGATTGGCGAGGCGGATGACGGGCAGGATGCGGTTGAGAAAATACGGCAGTTGAGACCGGATATTTTGGTGACGGATATTAATCTGCCTATCAAAAACGCGTTTCAGGTGTTTGAGGAGACCAAGGATATTTTGTACGCGAAGCTGATTATTTCCGGCTATGATGATTTTATGAATGCGAAACATGCCATGGCCTATGATGCGGTGGATTTTATTGTCAAGCCCATTGAGGAAGAACAGCTTGTTAAGGGGATCAAAAAGGCGATTTCGGCTTATGAGACCCAGAAGTTTTACCGGGAGCATCGGCTGTCGGAAGATGAGTTGTTGCTGGATGTTGACAGGATCAACCTCAATGATCCTTTGGTGAAGAAGATGGTGAACTACTTGATGGAGAATTATCATCGGAAATTTACCTTTCACGAGTTGGCTGACGAGCTGGGCTATAGCAGTGCGTCCTTGTATAAGCGGTTTAAGGATCAGACGGGGCAGACTTTTAATGATTATTTGAATAAGTATCGGATACGGGAAGCCATCCGTATGATGCGGGAGGGACAGTATAAGATTTATGAGATCTCCGAGCGGACGGGGTTTTCGGAGTATCGGTATTTTAATAAGGTGTTTAGGAAGTATACGGGGTATTCTACCCGGGCTTTTTTGCAGAGGATGGAGTAGGAGTGAAAAACAAACCCCCACCGCCCGCAGGCGGTGGGGGTTTGTCTATGCGCAGCTACTTTATAGTAGGTGCGGCGCACCTTGTAGGGGCGATTATCAATCGCCCGTGGTTTCAGCGTTGTTGGCAGTAAGGGCGTAAAGGGCGCGGGCGATTGATAATCGCCCCTACAGGTGCACCCTACAACGTAACGTATAAGCATTAGTCGAGATGGGCGGTGTGACTATCAATCGTACAGCTAATTTATATCAGTGTCATGACCCTTATTCAAATACAAAGAAAAATTTCAGTGAATGAAACATTTTTGCCTTTGTAATGATATTCTAAGTGAAAGGCTTTTCAAAGGAGAATTCCTAGATGATGACAGACGAACAATACACAGCTTGCGCACGAAGGTACATGGACACGGTTTTCAGGGTGGCGTTTAACTACTTAAAAAGCCGCTCTGATGCTGATGACATCACGCAGAATGTACTGATAAAACTATATCGTGCCAACAAAACATTCGAGAATGATGCGCATATCAAACATTGGCTCATCCGCGTCACTATCAACGAGTGCAAGCGCGCACTATTGTCACCGTGGCGGCATATAGAGCCTATTGAAGATTACATCGAGACGTTGCGTTTTGAGACACCGGAGCAAAGTGAGTTGTTTGAACTGGTAATGAAGCTTCCGGCAAAATATCGTGTTGCCATCTTTCTGTATTACTTTGAGGATTACTCCACGGAAGAAATTGCTCGATTACTTCATATTCCAAGCGCAACCGTTCGTACACGCTTGAAGCGGGCAAGAGAAAATCTGAGATCAGAACTCTTGGAGGTGGAAAGAAATGCTTGATAAGGAATTATATAAAGACACCTTTTCAGTGTTAAAAGCCTCCGAAGATACACTATCGGAGGTAATGAAAATGACAACCCATAGAAAACGCATCAGATCCAAGCTTATGTTGACTGCTGCTACAATCGCCATTCTTGCAGTCGCCTTAGTTGGCACTGCATTTGCCGTAAATATGTTTGGCTTTCGAGACTTAATCATACCAAACCCCGACCTCGTTTTTAATTTTGACGATTTTGAAGGCACGGAAGAGGAATATAAAGCGATGAGCCCGGATGGTTCACTTGATGATTTTACAGTTCCAATGAGTAACCTCTTGTTGGCCGGTTTCGCGGGCAGCCCGGAGTTTGAGGCTGCAATGGAATGGGAAAACAGAGATCGCATCACCTATGTAGACGGAGTTGCTGTCCGTTGGGATCAAGAAGCTGACATTTTTGTCAATGCTGAAACCGGGGAATTTTTTGCAGAGGGCATCATGATCGTAGAAAATCAAGAAACCCTTGACAGTATACCGCCAGAGGATTTAGAAGGTTGGGTCGTAATCTTTGAGAGTGAGCGCGATGACATACCAGAAATATACTGGTGGTACGGGGCTTCCTCTTGGGCTGATGTTGACCTAATAAACGAAATCGCCGAAAGGCATGGGCTTGTTTTGTACGGTGCGTTGTTCAATCATTATAGGGACTGGAAAGACTTTCAAACGAGCATAGCAAACGAACCCTTCATTGATAAGGCCGATGACTTTTTCACTTTATACCCTGGCTATAGATGGGAAAGCGGCACGTTCCAATTTGATGCACAGTATGGCGATATTTGGTTTCAACTGCGCTCAAGTCGTAGAGGGACATTTGATACTGTCATGATCAGTAATATCGACATTTCCGCGTTTTCTGATGAGTGGGTCTACGAAAACATACATGGCACTAGTCTTTTGCTCGCGCAAAGTGCAACGCAATCATTTATCATAGCAGATACGGAAATAGCCTTCATTGTAATATCGCTGCATGCAGGCAACAGTCTCCTAACACACAGCGATTTAGAACATTTTGCTGATTTGTTTGATTTTAATCAGTTGAAGTAAAAGTGCTTCATCAAACAGGGATCAGTACAAATCGGGCTATACTTTTCTCTTTTGGCTTGTATGTCCTTGCGTGCAAATTGCTTATACTGCGAGGTACGCCCTTCGTAGGGGACGATGCCCATATCATGCCTGCGGGTGCATCGTCCCGTTCTTTCGGTTTTGGTGCAAATTGGGGATACGGGGCGATGCACCCGCAGGGCATGATATGGGCATCGCCCCCTACAAGGACGGGATGCACCTGTAGGGGCGATTATCAATCGCCCGCGCCCTTTACGCCCTTACTGCCAACAACGCTGAAACCACGGGCGATTGATAATCGCCCCTACAAGGTGCGCTGTACCTAATATATATAATCTGCGTTCCCACCAAACGGCAAGAACGCAGATTATTATATCACATATTCATTTATATGATTGGATAACTTATACGGACAGATTGTTCTTAGAGATTTTTAGGAAGATGAGCAGTAGGACTATGGTCATGGCAGACAAGATGGTCGCCAGTGCCGCTGCTATGCCGAAGTTGCCGCGGAGGACTTCTGTGTAGATGGCGACGGTCATTGTCCTTGTTCGGACGTTATAGAGCAGGACGGATGTAGCTAGTTCTGAGAGCATGGTGATCCAGCTCAAGATCGCGCCTGCGATGACGCCGGAGAGCATCATGGGGACTGTGATGCGGAAGAAGGTGTTGATCCGGCTGCTGCCTAGGCTCTCGGCCGCTTCTTCGATGGAGATGGGTATTTGCATCAAGGCGGTTACGGAGGAGCGGATGGTGTAGGGCAGGCGTCTAACGGATAGGGCGATGATGATAATGAGGGCTGTGCCTGTGATTCTTAGGATGCCTGTGCCGCCGATGCCTGTATTGAAGGCGAAGAGCAGGGAGATACCGAAGACTGTACCGGGGACGATGAATGGGATCATGCTTAGATTGTCGATGAGCCATGTCCAGACGTTGCGTTTTCGGACGGCTAGGTAAGACACAAAGATGGCCACTACTACCACCAGCACTGTACCGAAGAATGAGATGCGGATGGTGTTGAAGATGGCTGTACCCATCCGGTTAAAGGCTTCGATGTAATTGTCGAAAGAGTAGCCCTCATGGAATACGATGCCGCGGCTGTTTCTAAAGGAGGTGTACATGAGGAAGCCTTGGGGTAGGATGGCGATGAATACTGCGCCGTAGACGACTAGGTAGATCAGGATGCGTTTTAGGCCTGTGGTCTTTTTGGGCTCGATCTGGTAGAAGGAGGTCATGCTGTAGGAGAATTTCCGTGCTACGACCCGTTGTAGGACGAAGACCAGCAGGGCGATCCCGATTGCGATTAGGGCTAGGGCTGAGGCAAAGGAGGTGTCTCCCCGCACCTCGCCCACGAACTCGGAAAAGATGAGTACGGGGAATGTGCGGAAGCCCTCGCCGATGAGCATAGGCGTGCCGAAATCTGAGAAGGCACGCATGAATACCAGTAGGCAGCCGGCTAGGACGGTTGGGATGAGCAAGGGGAAGATGACTTTGAAGAATTTGCGGATGCCTGTGTAGCCTAAACTTTCGGCGGCTTCTAGTAGTGACCTGTCCATGTTTTTGAACGCACCGTTGATATAGAGGAATATGAGGGGGAATAGTTGCAGGGTGAATACCATGGTGATCCCGCCGAAGCCGTAGATATCAAAGGTGGGTAGTCCCAGACTGCTCACGAAGTTGGTGATTGCGCCGTTTCGCCCTAGGAGCAGAATCCAGGAGTAAGCGCTGATGAAGGGGGCTGACATGGAGGCGATGATGACTAGGATCTGGATGAGCTTTTTGCCCTTGAATTCGTACATGGCAAAGAGGTAGGCCAGCAGCATACCAAGGGCTAGGGCGAAGAAAGTTGCCGCTAGGGATACTTGGAAGCTGTTCATCAGAGAGCCTCTGAAATAGCGGTGGGAGAAGAAGCGGACGAAGTTCTCTATCGTGAAACTGCCGTCTATGAAAACAGAATTGGAGAGAATCATGACTAGTGGGTATACGAGGAAGAGGATATAGCCGAGTAGAATCAAGAGGGATGAGCTACTCCAGATATTCCACCTTTTTTTGGTCGCCAATTACTCCACCCCCAATAGGTTTGTGCGCCCGTCCTTGGTGAAGACGTTGATTTTCTGCTTGTTGATGGAAAGCAGCACTTCATCGCCTGTTTTTAGGGTCTCGATGTAGTTGGATTCTTCTGTTACCTGCACCTTTTCGCCGGAATCCAGTTCCATGATGTATTCCGTGTTGAGACCGAGGTAGACACTGTCCACGATTTTAGCTCTGAGGCTGCCTTCTGGCTTTGTTGTGCGGACGTATTCTTCCGGGCGGATGCTGACGCGGACGTCTTGGGCTTCTGCGTGGTTTAGGGCTTCAAAGGCTAAGGTGTAGCCGCCTTGGAATACCAGGGCTGCTTGGCCACCCTCTTTTGTAAGCCGGGCTTCTTGGATGTTGGTTCTGCCGATGAAGATTGCGACAAATTCTGTGGCGGGGCGGTGGTAGAGCTGCTTGGGCGGCCCGATTTGCAGGATTTCGCCGTGGTTCATGACGGCGATTTGGTCTGAAATGGCCATGGCTTCCTCTTGGTCGTGGGTGACGTATACGGTGGTGATGCCCACTTCCCTTTGGATCTCTCTAATAGCGCGGCGCATCTCGATGCGGAGTTTTGCGTCTAGGTTACTGAGGGGCTCATCCATTAGGAGTACGTCTGGCTTGATGACCAGGGCTCTGGCTAGGGCTACCCTTTGTTGTTGGCCGCCGCTTAGTTTTTCGGGTTTTCTGTCTCTGAATTGGTCGATTTGGATTAACTTTAGGTACTCATCTACCCGGGCGTCTGATTCTTGTTTGGTGAGTTTTCTTTGTTTAAGACCAAACTCTACGTTTTGCTTGACGGTGAGATGGGGGAAAATGGCGTAGTTTTGGAATACCATGCCGATGTTTCGTTTGCTGGGTTCTTTGTCGTTGATTCTAATATCATCGAAGTAGAAGTCGCCGCCTTCGATGGTGTTAAAGCCTGCAATCATGCGGAGCAGGGTTGTTTTACCGCAGCCGGATGGGCCTAGGAGAGTGAAGAGAGAGCCGTCCGGGATGGAGACGCTGAGGTCTTCGATGATTACAGTTTCACCGTATGCTTTTTTTGCGTTTTTTATGATAATTTGTCCCATAGTGTTTTCTTCCTTAGATAAATGTAGGGGCGATTATCGGTCGCCCCTAGGTGTTTTCGTGCACTAAGATTGTAGGCTTACCCAGATGTCGTCAAATTTTTGGACGAGGGCTTCTCTGTTTTCCAGTACGAAGTCGTAATCTTCATAGATGGTGAAGATGTCTGACATTGGGAGCATATTGTCTGACATGGTTACGTCTGCTCTGACGGGACGGTTGGTTGTGGTTGTGGCAAATACTTCTTGGATCTCGTGGGAGATGATGAAGTCGATGAATTTTTGGGCGTATTCAATGTTGTTGGCATCTCTGATGATGGCCGCTTCCGCGCCTAGGAATACTGTGCCCTCTGCCATGTAGATGATGTCTACATCTGCGCCGTCATCGATGATTTGTACGACCGGGTCTTCAAAGGAGAGACCGGCGATCATTTCACCGTCTGCTACAGAGCGGAATACGCCGGAAGAGCTTGGGTTGATGTTACCGTCGATGTTATCGAAGAGGGCTTCTACAAACGCCCAAGCTTCGTCTGAATCATAGCCGCCCATGGCTAGAAGCATGTTTGTTAGGTGGGCAAAGGCGCTGGATGATGTACGCGGGTCTGCTGTTGCGATGCGGCCTCTTAGTTCCGGGTTCAATAAGTCTGCATAGCCTTGGATGTTCATGTCGGCGGCTAGGTTGCGGTTTACGACTAGGACACTGCCGTCTAGGACGTATGGCTGGGTGTAGCCGTTTGTGTTGCGGAATGCGGGAATGAGATCGTCATTGTTGGGTGAGACGTATGGTTCAAACAGATCCATGTTTTGGGCGTAGATGGTGTAACCGCCGCCCCATACAACGTCTGCCACGGGCGCTGCCGCTTCACTTCTGAGGCGGGCGAAGAGTTCGCCTGTGCCGGCTTGGATGAGCTCTACTGTTACGCCGTATCTTTCCTCAAATGCGGGAATGACTGCGTTTACGAGACCTTCTGAGTTGGGAGAGTAGATGACGAGGGTGTTGTTTCCGCCACCGCCTCCACCACCGCCGCAGCCTGTTAGGGCTACGCCTACGAGTAGGACTAATGCTAAGAGAAGTGCTAACTTTTTCATTTTTCTTTCCTCCAATTACAATATAATGTCACGGACTTTATATGGATTATAATGTATAGGCTCACGAAAATATATGCGAAAATTATCCAATTTGTTGTAAAATCATCTAAATGGGATGTTTGTCACTGAAAAGAGCCCAAAGCCCTGGTGTGACACGATGTCATACGAGGGCTTTGGGCTTTTGTTGTTGTAACTCCTCGGGCGCTTCACGCCGGAAACAGCAATTACTACCGGCTTTCCGACAGGGACAATCCGCTGCCCGCCAGCTGTATTGTACCGTTTATGCGTGTATATAGCCGTAGGTTCTCCAGCGTCACTGATATCGGGTAGGGATTTAGGTGTCTGTTAATGATCTCCAGCCAGGGGTCGAGTATGGGCGCTAGATCTGGCCCAAAGTATTCTGTGGGCATGGTGTGGAAGTTTAAGCTTCCATCGTTCGTCCGCATCATCCGCTGACCCAAATAGATCAAGCCGGAGAGAGGCAAATTCGTATCCACATACGCCCCGAAAATTCCCATCAGAGCCGGTATCCGGGTCACATTGCGGATGCGCAGCGATTCGCTTACCACAGCTCGTAAAAAGTATTGCTGGCGCTGGACACGACCCAGATCTCCATCGGCTGTGCGATAGCGTATAAAGTGCATCGCCTGTTCTCCCGTGAGTGTCTGGTAGCCCGGCTCTAGGTTGATGTGTAAGGGCGGGCTGTCATAGGGGTCGCTGTATTGCATCCGGGTCGGCACGTTCAGCCGTACGCCTCCTAAGACATCCACCAGTTCCACAAATGCCTGTAGATCAAGCACCACGTAGAAGTCCGGCATAAAGCCCACCAGCTTCTCCACTTCCTCCATCAGGCGGTAAATAGAGCCGCCTGTCATGGCGAATACTGAATTGATCTTAGGGCCTTGCCAGCTTACATCTACCCTGGTATCCCGCGGGATGCTCACCACATCCACCGTACCGCTTGCCGAGTCGATGCTGGCCAGCATCAGCGTATCGGTGAGCCCGTGGGTACCCACATTGTCCTGCCCGGCGATGAGTACGGTGAATATATCCCTATCCACCGGCGGTCGAATGAAAAAATAAAACCCGCCCAATACAGCTAGGAAAACCAAGAGCATTGCCACGATGACCCGGCGAAGCCGACGGCGGCGACGGCGGCGGTGACCGCGCCCACGCGGCCGCACTTCTTGCCGCGGCGCTGCCGGCTTCGCGTTTGCTGCCGCGGGGGCATAATCCGCCTTGGACGTAGAGCCTGTCTCAATTGCGCGTGCTACTGCGGCGGCATAGTCCACCTCGGAGACGGGGTCTCCCTCGATGGCACGGGCTACCGCGGCGGCATAGTCCACCTCGGAGACAGTGTCTCCCTCGATGGCACGGGCTACCGCGGCGGCATAGTCCACCTCGGGGGCGGGGTCTCCTCCGATTGCGCGGGCTACCGCGGCGATATAATCCACCTCGGAGGTGGGATTTTTCTCGCGGCTGTATGCGCGGCTATTTGGTTTTTCTGCGCGCCTTGCGCCATTCTCTGTATCAAAAAAGTTCATATGGCAAAAAATTTCCTTTTACTAGGGAAGTCTTCAGATTTCAACAAAAAATTCGCTCTTAGTATAGCACAATATACGTCCAAGTGGTGAACAAAATATAAATTAGCTGTGCGGAGGGGAAACACCCGCCGCCTGCGGGGCAGGGCAGATTGTCAAGTCAAGTGCAAGGGATGAATTCGTGAGGGGACAAGCAGCCAAGGCATTTTCTGGGTCTGTTGTTAATCAGTTCAACAACGTGAGCAACTTTTTCCGGCGAGACCTTGTGAAAATCAGTGCCTTTTGGGAAGAAGAATCTGATGAGCCCGTTGATGTTCTCGTTTGACCCGCGCTGCCAAGGGCTGTGTGGGTCAGCAAAATAAATGGTCGTAGCGTAGCCTCCCGGGGTCTGGCATGGATTGAGTTGTGCCTAACAAGCGCACCCCCTCTCAGGTTTTTGCGCCGACCGCGCCTGCGCAGGTGCATTTTGGGACTATAGCCCGGCAGCAATTTCCGCTTCAATCCCCGATAGATCGTTGTGTGCGAAAGCCCTTGTTTGCCCATCTGTTTCCAACGGGCACTGATCATTTCGGGTGACCAGAATTTGTCGAGACCTTCGCTAACGAACCGTAGTATTTCAGGTTCAAGCAATACAGGCGTTCTGACACATTTTTTGCGCCGCCAGCGATAAAGTGCAAAGGCGCGCCAGCGATTATATGTCCCATCTTTATTGGAATTGCGCTTGATTTCACGGCTGATTGTAGAACGGCTTCTGCCAAGCGTTCGAGCTATCGTCGCTTGCGTGCTTCCTTGATGAAGCAGGTCATGTTCTAGTTTAGTTGAAGCTACTTGTGTTTTCCCCACCGTAGGCGGGGGAAACACATATAAGCAACTATTTTAGGACATGACCGATGAAGCATTATTTGCAGACAAAAGCGTTCTTCTGTGCTAATATGACTGTAAGACTGCATGGCCGCCTCCGTGTTGGTGTGGTAACTGCAGTTTACACCGAGGCTGTCATGTTGTCTTTCGTTTTACTCTCTTCTTCTACTGTTGCACTTAATATTATAAGCTACCCACCCTCTTTACAAAAGAGGGCAAGGAAAGGGATGCCAAGAACTGCGTCACAGGAACGCAGATTATGGTATGGGTTTTTGCGTAAACACCCTTGTCCTTTTACAAGACAAAAACCAATAGCGCACAAAATAATTACATCACACCTAAAATCGAACATCCATGCGGTTGTTAATTCCATAGCCTAGTGGTATAATGATGGGTGATTGTTAACTATCTCAAGCTGGGGGTAATCCACATGTATCAAAAAGTGCCGGCGGGTATGCGTTTTCCTGAGTGGGAATCTGAGGTGCTCGCATTTTGGAAAGAGCATGAAATTTTTGAAAAGAGCATTGCACAGGGTGATGCTGATAATCCTTACATTTTCTATGACGGCCCGCCTACGGCGAATGGTACGCCGCATATCGGGCATGTTTTGACGCGGGTAATTAAGGATACGATTCCTCGTTTTCAGACGATGAAAGGCCATCAAGTACCCCGTAAGGCGGGGTGGGATACGCATGGGTTGCCTGTGGAGCTTGAGGTGGAGAAAAAGCTTCACATCTCCGGGAAAGACCAGATTGAGGCATATGGGCTTGCGCCTTTTATTGATCAGTGTAAAGAGTCTGTCTGGAAGTATAAGGGGATGTGGGAAGAGTTTTCTGACATTGTGGGCTTTTGGGCGGATATGGAGCATCCGTATGTGACCTATGACAATGACTACATTGAATCTGTTTGGTGGTCGTTGAAGACGGTTTATGATAAGGGGCTTTTGTATAAGGGCTTTAAGATTGTCCCCTACTGTCCTCGTTGCGGGACGCCTTTGTCCAGCCATGAGGTGGCGCAGGGGTATCAGGAGGTCAAGGAGCGTTCGGCTTACGTTAAGTTCCCAGTGGTGGGCGAGGAGAACACGTTTATTCTTGCTTGGACGACGACGCCTTGGACGCTGCCGTCTAACCTTGCGCTCTGCGTTGGGCCGGAGATTACGTATGTGAAAGTGCGGGTTGACGGTGAGGTGTATTATCTGGCGAAAGACCTCTTGGAATCCGTCTTGGGTGCGGATGCGGCGTATGAAATTTTGGAAGAGATGCCGGGTAAGGACTTGGAGTACAAAAAGTACAAGCCTTTGTTTGACTTTGTGAAAGGTGCAGACGCGGAAAAGAGCTTTTTTATTACGGTGGACAACTATGTCTCCACAGCGGATGGTACAGGTGTTGTCCACATGGCGCCTGCTTTTGGTGAGGATGATAATCGTATCTGCCGTAAGTATAAGATGGGTTTTGTTCAGTTTGTAGATGCCGCCGGTAATATGACGGCAGACACTGACTGGCCGGGTATGTTCGTCAAAGATGCGGACAAAGAGATCATTGCCGCCCTCAAGGCAAATGGATTGCTTCTCAAAGCGCCTAACTATGTGCACAGCTATCCCCACTGCTGGCGTTGTGATTCGCCTCTCCTCTACTATGCCCGGGATTCTTGGTTTATTGAGATGACGGCGGTGAAAGAGAATTTGATTCGTAATAACAATACGGTCAATTGGGTGCCGGAATCCATCGGCAAGGGGCGTTTTGGGGATTGGCTGGAGAATGTGCAGGATTGGAGTATTAGCCGGGATCGCTATTGGGGTACGCCGCTTCCTGTTTGGGTTTGTGACTGCGGGCATAAGCATTGCATTGGTTCGATTGCAGAGCTTAAAGAGTTGAGTGATGACTGTCCGGCGGATATTGAGTTGCATCGTCCTTATATTGACGGGGTGACGATTCCTTGTACGGTTTGTGACCGTGTGATGCATCGTACGCCGGAAGTGATTGACTGTTGGTATGATTCCGGGGCGATGCCTTTTGCGCAGCATCATTATCCCTTTGAGAATAAAGCATTATTTGAGCGGGAGTTTCCGGCGGACTTTATCTCGGAGGCTGTTGACCAAACTCGTGGGTGGTTTTATAGTTTGCTTGCTATCTCTACCCTGCTGTTTGACAAAGCGCCGTTTAAGAATGTGATTGTCTTGGGGCATGTGCAGGATAAAGACGGGCAGAAGATGAGCAAGTCTAAGGGCAATGTGATCGAGCCTATGGAGGCTTTGCGGCAATATGGGGCGGATGCGATTCGTTGGTATTTCCTCTCTAACTCTGCGCCTTGGATTCCCAATAAGTTTCACGGGCAGGCGGTTGTGGAGACACAACGGAAGCTCTTGTCTACCCTTTGGAATACCTATGCGTTCTTTGTGCTATATGCGGAGATTAGTCAGTTTGACCCGACGAAGCATGCGTTAGATTTGGACACGCTGTCTGTAATGGATAGATGGATTTTGTCCCGCTTGAATCATACGGTTCGTACGGTGGATGAGAATATGTCCCACTATAAGCTGGTGGAGGCTACGCGTCCGCTACAGGAGTTTGTGGATGATTTATCTAACTGGTATGTGCGCCGTAGCCGGGAGCGGTTTTGGGCGGATGGTTTGGATACGGATAAAGTGAACGCGTATTTGACGCTGTATACTTGTCTTACTACTGTGGCGAAAATCGCAGCGCCCATGATTCCCTTTATGACGGAGGCGATTTATCAGAATTTGGTGCGGTCTGTACAGCCGGATGCGCCTTTGAGTGTGCATCTGTGTAGTTTCCCGGCGGTGGATGAGGCTTTGCTTGATCCGGCGTTGGAGGAGAGTATGCGGGCTGTGTTGCAGATCGTTACCCTGGGGCGGTCGGCGCGGAATGGGGCAAATTTGAAGATTCGTCAGCCGCTGCGGAAGATGTATGCGAAGACTGATGTGGTGTTGGGGACGGCGTTTGTCTCTATCATTGCGGACGAGTTGAATATCAAGGAAGTTGTGCTGACAGATGATGTGTCCGGCTTTGTTTCGTATAGCTTTAAGCCGCAACTGAAGACTGTTGGGCCGAAGTATGGCAAGCAGGTTGGTGAGATTCGGGCGGTTTTGGCGACTTTGGATGGGATAGCGACCAAGGCTACGCTGGACGCTGACGGTGTGATTCATTTGTCTTTGCCGGGTGGCGAGGTTTCGCTCACGGTGGAGGATTTGCTGATTGAGACTGCCCAGCGTGAGGGGCTTTATACGGTGTCGGATCATGGGGTGACGGTTGCGATTGACACCGCTTTGGATGAGGCGCTGATTGAAGAGGGCTTTGTGCGTGAGGTGATTAGTAAGATTCAGACCATGCGGAAAGAGGCTGATTTTGAGGTCACGGATCGGATTCATGTGGTGATGCGCGGTAGTGAGCGGGTAGCTCAGGTGGTGGCGCGGAACTTTGATGAGATCGCGGGTGAGGTGCTGGCGCTGAAGATTGCGGATGGCACACCTGCCGGTTTTGTGAAAGAGTGGGATGTGAATGGTGAGATGGTGACCTTTGGTCTTGAGGTTGTCGAGAAATAGTAAGAACCCCGCTGCACTTAATGGGTGCGGCGGGGGTTTTGTTTGTAGGATTATAGGCTCCTTTCGTAAAGGAGCTGTCCGCGAAGCGGACTGAGGATTGCTCCTGACCTTTGCAACATATGTGCGTTTTGCCAGCGGTACAGAAATCCTCCGTCAGACTTCGTCTGCCACCTCCTTTACAAAAGGAGGCTTTGGCCATTTGTCGGTGTTTGAGGCGTTGACTTTGATGCTTGCTTTTGCGGTGTTGATGCTAAAGCTGATAGAGTACATAGACAAAGGAAATAGCCGCTCGTTTTTCTCATGAACGGCGGGGATTTTGTTTGACAAATTGTAATCTGCGCGATACAATCAACATGGCGTTGCCAATACGGTATGCGGTTAGCCGATACCCTCCGAGAGTCCGAAAGGAGGTGAGGCCATTTGTCGGTGTTCGAGGCTATAACTTTGATGATCGCATCTGCGATGTTGATGATAAAGCTGATAGAGTACATAGACAAAGGAAAATAGCCGCCCTGCCTACCAAGCGTGCGGCTATTTCCTTTAGTCACAAGTTATTAGTGGGCTAACCGTTTACCGGCAACGCCTCTTATATTTATAGTATACGCTTTGGTGTAGGATTTGTCAATCCTCTTTGCTTGTGTTGTTTTCCGAGATATATTCAACGATATCGGGCAAGTCACAGGCTAAAATGTTGCATAGGGCATCCAGCGTATTCGTCGAGACGGATTCGCCGGCTTTTAGTCTGCGGATTGTAGAGCTGCTGATTCCGCCTTTAACCTCCAAGGTGTATGTAGACGCTCTCTTTTCCACCATTGTTTTCCAAAGTGGCGCATAAGAAATCATGGTTCATTTCCCCTATTGACATTATCACCATTATTGCCTATAATGAACAAAAAGCGTTATCGGCAATAATGCCGTTGATGTGTTTGGGGTGTCCTTATGCAAGACTTTGAATCATCATTCAGGGACTTTATGGATCGTTATGAATATGACCAAGTAGAAAGTGACTTATTCTCTATTTTGCGTATATCTTTTATGGCAGGCTGGATGGTGCTCATACAAAGATTGTAAAAACCCCGCTACACATATCGGTGCGGCGGGGTTTTGTTATGGGTCGCTGCTTAGATGCATGAGGATGCAGGCAATGCCTGCGCCTAGGGTTACAGATGTGAATGTGCGCCAGTCTATGCCGTGGAGGAGGCCGTGTGCGCCGATGAGACCTGCTACTGTTTGTGCCATGGTGCGGAGGGCGCGGATGAGGGTTTTCTTTACCCGGGTTTTACTATTCCATTCGGACATAGTAGTTGAGCCGTACTTCTAACTGGGAGAGACGTTCGCTTAGGTCTTGTACCCGGTCTTCCCTTTCGCTGATTGTAGCGGAGATCGCGGTTAGTTCGTCTCTGATGTGGGCGAGTTGGGTCTCCACCACGGCTTGGCGGGAGATGAACGCGCCGTAGAAGCTGGCGACTGCACCGGCGATGGTGATGATACTGACTAGGGCGACCAGCACGATGGCGGTGATGTCTTTATTTACCAGTTTCATTTGGTGTTGCCGGCGCGGAATGCCATGATGGCGGCTTCTTCCCGGGTGATATAGCCGCGGGGGCGTGTGCCGTCTGTGATTTCTGCTTCTATGGCTTTGTTCCATTCCGGCACTGCCCAAGGGGATGGTGTTGTATCTTTGCCGGATAGGGTTTCTGCCAGGGTTTGGCGGATGAGTTCGCGTACGCGGTCTTCTGTCATATCTGTGTCCTCGCTTTCTGCTTGTCTGCGGATTTCGTCTAAGGGGAAGAACTGGCCGGGACAGGCGGTGGCCATTTTTTCCCGGTGGCCGTGTATGGGGATGTTACCGTATATGCTGCGGAGGTGGCGCAGGAGATTGACGAGAGCTTCTCTTTGCGCTTGGGGCATTTCGGTTTTGACGCGGTGGAAGTCGCCTCTACAGGCGATGCCGATGGTTTGGTGGTTGTGGCCTTGGGTGTGCGCGCCCACGGTGTCCATAGGGCGGCCTTGCCAGATTGTGCCGTCCTGGTCTATTTGGAAGTGGTAGCCGATGCCGATCCAGCCGTTTTGTAAGTGCCAACTGTGGACGGTTTGGACGCTTACATCGGCGGCTAGGTGGTGTAGGATGATGCCCCTTGTCTGGGTGCGGCGGGTGAAGCTGCCGGAAAAGCGTAGGTTGGGGTTTTGGATGGTGGGTTGCATGGGTTGCCTCCTTTGTTGCGTGGGGTGTTGTGCGTCTGTGGTCTTTGGTCTTTGGGTGTTTTTGTCCCTGCGGGGTGAGAAAACACCCGCCGCCTGCGGGCGGCACCCTCTTTACAAAAGAGGGCAAGGACGGAGAAAAGACCTTGCCCTTGACCCTACCCTCTTTTGTAAAGAGGGTGCCCCGCAGGGGCGGGTGTTTTCTCCCGTAGGGGACGCCGAGAGCGTCGCGCCCCTACGGGGAGTGTGCAGATTTGGGACAAGGGCGACCACGCAGGGTCGCCCCTACAGTATATGCATGGCTATTGCATCCCGTCCAATAGGTCGAATGTTTCGGGGATTTCAAAGTCTTCAAAGGTGAAGTCTAGGTCTTCTGTTAGGAATTCGGCATCTGCGTCGAATTTGGCTAGGACGCTGGTGTTGATGTTGCAGCCTTTTAGGATCACCGTCTGGCGGCCCACGCCTGCGGTGGGGTCTTCGTTGGAGATTTGGATGTCAAAATATACGTCTTCACCCCGGGATTTGAACTTGTACATGAGTTCGCGGAAGATGCTGGAGTTGTAGTGGAAGGTGGCTGTGCCCTTGCCGCGCCAGCCGGTGGCTTTGTTGCCCCGGCCGGTTCTGCCTAGGATGGGGACTTCGGTCTTGGTGCGTTCGATGATGGCTTCTAGGTCGATGGCTTGCATGAAGTTATAGCGTCTGCCCTCTATAGTGACGTAACATTCTGCGAGGGCGGCGGAAAGGGCGTCTTTTGCGTGCATGAAGCTTTGCATATCTACTCCTCCTTATCTGACCACGACGGTCATGTAGAGTTTGCTCATAGCTGTGACGGGCATGATGTTGTCTGTTACCACCACGCTTCGCTTGCTCTCGCCGGCTTCTACGATGATGTCTTCCGGCTCGAAGTTTTCGATGGCGCGGATTTGCTCCATCTGGCGGTGGTGGCTTACGATGTCTGACCAGAGACTGGTGCGTCCTGCTGTATCATTGGGGATGATGCCTAGGTAGCGGGTGCGGAATAGGTGGGCGATGTCTGTTGCGATTTGGTCTAGGACGCGGATGGTTTGGTTGAGGGAGAAGTCTTCTGATCTGTCTTTTGAGAATGTTGTGAGGGTGTTTACGTCTTCTACCACGCGGATGTCTCTGTCGCCTCTGCCGTGGAAGAGGAAACTGCCGGATTTGAGGAGGTACTCTAACTCTCGCTTGGTGTGGTTTGTGTTGATGCTGTATTCGCCGTTGTAGCGGCGGTTGGTGAGGGAGCGGTTGATGGGGCAGCCGGCTGTCATGCCGGTTACCCAGTAGACTAACTCCGTTTCGTCTTGGGTTGTCGTATCGTTTTCTACGGAGATGACCCCCTCGTAATCAGCTTCTGTGAAGCGGTGGAGTACGCATTGGATTTTTACGCCTGCCTCTTCCCGCATCCGCTTGGTGTGGCGAGCGAAGAGGGATTTGATCATGCCGTCTGAGGCGGCACAGCCTAAGGTGTTGAATGCGTAGCTCTCTGAGAGGGCGAGGAACTCGGTGTAGTTTTCTGTACTCGCTGCGCCGTCTGAACCGCCGATTAGGTTCATGCCTGCTGTGGTATCCAGGGTTTCGCTTCGGTTGAAGATAAGGAATGCGTTGTCTTGCAGATCTTTTGCCTCTGCGACGGTTTGGTAGTCTACGGATACGTCGCCTATGAGGGTTTCCACCAAAAAGCCCTCATTTGTTTGGGTGATGACCAGCATGATCTCGTTGCCCAAACAGCCGGGATAGCGGGCGGCGGCAAGCGAACATTCTGCCTGTGTGCCGCCTTGGCCTAGGCGGTACAGGTGCGCTACTCTGGCGCCTTTGAAGAGTTCCCGCAGGGGGGCTAGATCCGGGTGGGTGTATTCCCTGCCGAAAAGGGTGCGGCTTCTGCGCGTGAGGTCTTCCCCTGTTACGGTGAAGATTTCGTTGACAGGCCCCCAAGGGAGGTGTAGTGCCATTGCGGCAGTGCCGCGGTCGGAGAGGGTCACGGATGAGGAGGCTGATACGAAGTTGATGTATGTGCCGGGTAGGATGCGGTTTTGGGTTTGGAATGTTCCTCCGCCAATTGCCATATGTGTGTTTCCTTTCTTGTGGGGATGTTCGTTGTCGGGGCGGACATTGTCTTTTAGGCTCCTTTTGTAAAGGAGCTGTCAGCGTAGCTGACTGAGGATTGTCCCTTCAATATTTGGTAGCTGTACACAATCCTCCGTCAGGCTTCGCCTGCCACCTCCTTTACAAAAGGAGGCTTGGGCGGGCGGCAGAATGCCGCCCCTACGAGGATGCCTACAGATTACGCGGGCGAACGCAGTTCGCCCCTACGGTAGATCGTGATATATGCGGGCGGCCTAACGCCGCCCCTACAACAGGAATGTTATCTGGTCATGGTTTGTCGTCTCATGTTGCCCATGAGGGCGGTTTGTTGGGTGGGTTTTAAGCGTAAGCGATAGGTGGCGCGGATGTGTAGGAGGCCGTCGTTTATGGTGCAGCGGCGGGAATTGCCGCGGGCGCTGCTGCCGTCTGCTAGGGGGATTTGTTCTAGGCAGGACAAGGTCTGTGTGCCTATGTTCCATAGTTCTTGGTAGTCGCCTTGGGTTTTGGGGAAATAGGTGACTTCTACGTGTTGTTTGAGTTCTGTCAGGCCGCCGGGGAGGGGTTTTGTACTGCATTCAACTAGTCCAAGGAAGAAGCTTGGTGTTTTTAGTCCTTGGCGGAGGCGTTCATCACCGAAGATGGTGCAGTTTGGGAAGGCTTTCGCTAGGGTTTTGGAGATGCCGTCTAGGATATCTTTATGCACCGAACCACCTCCCTGCTTGTTCTTTGAGGTGTTCTGTTACGATTTTGGGGAGCGCCTCTTCGGTTTCGGCGATTGCGGTGGTCATGAACTTGCGGGCTTCCATGAAGCGTGTGCCGAACTCGACGAATTTTGCGTAGTGGGTGGGGTTTTGGGTGATGGCGGTGAGGTGGCCTGTCTCTTGCACTTCCCAACTTGCTTGCATGAGGCCTGTGTCAACGGGGGTGCGGTCTGTTGCTTCAGCGGCGAGATGTTCCGCTGTTTTGAGGGCAAGCCCTGTTAGGGCTTTGGGGGCGTGTTTGCGGATTTGTTTGGCGGTCTGCTTAATTTGGCTTACATCAACGCGGATCATGCGGGGCTTGCCTCTTCGTCCGGGAGCGTACATTTCTCCCAAGACTTGCCGTTCCATTTGTCGCCGATTCCCAGGCCGTCTTGTAGCTCTGTCACAGCGTCCGCTTTCGGCCAATGACCTGCTTGGAGGAATGATTGGGCGGTTTCTATCTTGCTGAATATTGCTACATCAATGCAGATGCCCTCTTGCAGGATGGCTATGGTTTTTTGTGTGTCTTTGCATTCGTCCATTAGGGCGAGATATTCGGCTTGGGCGAGGCTTGCGAGGGGTGTTACTTCTGACGTTTCCGGCATCTTGCTTTCCGGTCTTGCGTAAATGTAGACCAGTCCGCTTCCGCCGCTGCCGCCTTGGCCGGAGACGCCCGCACCGCCTCCGCCGCCGCCTATACCACCGTTGCCGCCTGAACTAGATGCGCCGCCGGTGGGTATGCCGCCCATACCGATGCTTCCTCCTCCGCCACCGCCGCCTAGGTGTCCGTTTATGCCTTGTGCATGTGAGCTTGCGCCGCCCATGCCGCCGCCCCGGCCGCCTGTGCTGCCGCCTCCGCCGCAGCCGTAGGGGATGCCGTCATAGGGGTTGACCGGGTCAAAGCCTAAGTTACCCGCTCCGACGCCGCCCATGCCGCTACCGCCTGAGCCCATGCTGCCGCCGTCGCCGCCCATGGCAAAGCTGGTGTGGGCTCTGCCGTCACCGCCGCCGCCTGAACCGCCGTCGCCGCCTCTTGGGTCGCCGCTTGCGCGTCCGCCGCTGACTTGCGCGCCAAATGCAAGGGTAGAGCCGCCGTGATTGCCGTTTGCTTGGCCTGTACCGCCGGTGCCGCCTGCGCCGATGATGATGTCATAGCGTTCTTGATCCAGTATCACATCACGGAGGAGCTTACAGTATCCACCGCCTCCGCCGCCAGCTCTGCCGGCGCTGATCCCTGCACCCGCGCCGCCGCCTACCATGTAGACGTCTACGGTTTTACCTACTAGGCCGTAGTCCGCCGGGTAAAATGTGCCGGATTCTAAGTAGGCGGCGATGAGGGTTTTGGGTCTTTGCTGTTCTATCTCGCGGAAGAGGGCGTCGATTCGTTTGCTGTTTTGGTTGAACACGTCTATGTCGTAGAAATCATCCTGCTTGGGCAGGATCAGTCCGAAATGCTTTGTCTTGTTCAAGGTAAGTCCACCTCAGTTCTGAGTTGATGATGGGTATGCGCGCCTAGCTGTCTGTGAGTATACTTGCCCAATTCTCTGTGGCGGCGAAAGATGAGGTTTAGACGGAGGGCAATATTTGCCGGTATCATCTGGCGCATGAGATGATATACCGGGGCTTCCATCCAGCGCCAGCGGGGGTAGAGGGTGAGGGTTATGATGAACCCCTCCAAAGTGGCGGAAAAGGCTTCTTTGTCTCCTGTTAGGTCTTGGAGGAAGGATAGGAGAGTGTGCCAGCAGTAGGGCGGGGTTTTTCTGAGTTGGGCGGCAATGCGCTGCCGCCGCTCGGCTATGCTGAGACCTGTTTGGGGTGTCATGCCCAAAATGCGTTCAAAGTGGGAGAGGCCGGGGGTGTCTGCTGTTTCCAGATAGAAGTTGTCCTCTGTTTTGCGTTCGCTTTGCCAGAGGTTCTCGGACACGGTTTGATATATGGCCATGAGGCACTGGAAGTCTCGTACGTCGCGGAGGACGGGCGGGAGGTAGTCTATCATTTGTCTGTCCATGTATAGCCCTCCCCTCTAGCCCAGGGCGAGGCTGCCGAGGGTGGGGACTTGCATGGGGTCTAGGACTAGGTTTCGGCGCTCGCCGTCTAGGGCGGTGTCTAATACGTCCAGCACACCGTCTATGTCCAGCAGGCGGGTGTCGATTTGGCTGATGCGGACGGTGCGGGCATTGCCGCGCCCCCAGGCGATGCGTAGTTCTAGGAGATATGCCTCTATGGCTTGCAGAGCTTTGGTGCGGATGCCCTCCGGGCTCACGCCGTTTTCTAATATTAAGTTTGTTTGCACCATGACGGGGTGGTGGCTTGCAGCCTCTACGCTTACATTGTGACCGATTGGCGCCCAAGCGCGTCCCTTTCCGGTGGTTTTCGGCGGGTCTAATGCCATCTGCACGGAATCTACCAAGGCGGGTGTGGGCGTTTCAAAGTCTGCGCCCAGAATACCGATTTTTACCGTGCCCGGGCCATTGTGTGCCGGGAATACTTGTACGCCGCCGATGCCGGGGAGGTTTAGGACCTTCTCTCTGTACGCCGCGATGTTCCCGCCGAAGGCTTGGATGCGGCGGCTTTCCATGTATCGTTGTCTGAGGGATTCGGTGTCTTCCTCCCCGCGTCCGGGGAGAGCGAGGGCGCGGATGCTTGCTTGGCGGAGACCGTCTATGAAGTCTAGGGGTGTGAGCCGTCCGGCGGATTGGTTACCTCTTGTGCCTGTCTGTTCTGCTGTGAGCAGTGGGTAGCCGTCCGGGCTTGTGCCTGTCACTGCGTAGACCATGTCTCCGGCACGGAAGCGTGTGCCTTTGGGGAGAGATAGGTCTTCCGGTTCTATGTTTGCCTCGATCTGGGCTGCTGTTGCGGGGATGGGTGTGATGCCGTGCTCGGCGGCGCGGCGGATGAGGAATTCACGCTGGGATGTGTCGGCGAAGCTCATCTCTAAGGCTAGGTTTAGGGCTGTGTGTAAGCGGCTGAGTTCTATCGCCGCGGGGGCTAGGGCTGTGTAAATGAGAGAACCCTCTCGGGTGTCTAGTTCCGGGAAGTTACGGCGGGCGGCATCTAGGAGACTTTCTAAGATGTGCGGTATGCTTTTTTCTTCCATTTTTTTACCTCCTATCTGTGGGAAAATGGGATGGGGCGTGGTGTTTGTAGGGGACGCACACCGGGCGTCCCGTCCTTTCGGTTTCGATGCGGATTTGGGACACGGGACGCCCGGTGTGCGTCCCCTACAAATACACCATGTCGCCCCTACATGTCTAGTGATTGTTCTACATCGCCGAATATGGTGTGGACTGTGAAGCTGACTGAGACGCGGGTTCGTGCGCGGGCGAATTGGAAATTGGATGTGCCTGTTACTCTGTCGTCTACTAGGAGGGCTTCGGTCACGCGGCGTTTGATTTCGGGGAAGAGGAAACTGTCCCCTTTTCCGACGAGACCTGCTAGTTCTGTGCCGTACTCAAAGCTATAGATCTCATGGAGATATCGCTCTGTATGTAAAGTGAGCCAGATTGCTTGGCGGGCGGCGTCTATGCCGTCTGTTTTGTCACGGGTGGGGTTTCCGTGTTCGGCGAGTTGGAATGTGATCTCCGGCAGGCGTTCCCGGGGGAGGGCGCTTTCTGTTTCGATTCCGGGTGTCATCCTCATAGCAAGTACCCCAGTACGAGATAGCGTTGTCCCCCGGTGAAGCGGAGGAGGGCGAGTTTATCATCTTCTTCGGGTGGGTCTTGGTCTTCGAGAAAGATCACCCGCTCTTCCGATAGGGTCAGTCTTTGGTTTAAGCGCACGCGCAGGGGATCGGTTTCTTCCACTGTCCCCATGAAGAGGGCTGTGGGTTCGCCGGCTTCTACTGCTTCGATGGCTGCTTTTTTGATGGTTTGTACCAGATCAGTCAATGAAATCGCCTCCTGTCAGGATGAGTTCCATGAGATGGCTGCTCTCTGTAAAGCGGTGGATGACCCGCTCCACTTGGAGAAAGCGGCCTAGGGTTAGATCGCCTACGTATAGCTCCACGGGGAGCATACAGCCGCCCCGGACGCGCTTGTCGCCGACGGCTTCCAGGATACGCAGACGGCGGGTTTTGCGGCCGTATTTGCGCATGAGGGCGTCTGCTGTTTCCCGGCCGTCTGTGTCTTCGGTGAGGCGGGCGTAGTGGCGGAGCATACCCCAGCGGGCGTGGAGGTCGTCTCGGCGGGATTCGTAGAAAATGGTTTCGCCCTCTGTCTCCCCCGGGCGATGGAGCAGGACGGCGGAGTAGGCCTGTTGGTCTATGGTTGAGGTGTAATCGAAGTTGCCGATGCTACCCGCGTGGATTAAGGTGTCCAGTCTCATGTTTTGGGCGTGGCTTAGGTGGAGTTTGCCCGCTTTGTCGTAGAGGACGAATGGGTGACCTGTTTGTGCAAAGGTGATGTCTATTGCGGTTTGGAGGATGTCCAGCAGCGGGCGGCCGTTTTCTACCCGGTCGGGGAGGATGTAGCCGGTTTCTTCGATTGTGCCTGTTTCCATGCCCCAGTCTGCCGCGATTTGGCGTAGGAGGTCGGAGGCGGTAAGGTCTTCATAGGCGTAGGTGTCACGGTTTTTTAGGTAGCGGATTTGGTCATAGGCGGTCACGGTGATGACCCCGCCATGGGAGCGTCTTTTGGTGAAGACGAAGCCGCGGAAGAGGGTGTCGCCGCCCTGGGTGAGTTCTACACGGTCGCCCTCATGGAAGCCGCGTTGGCCGATGACTTCGTCTTTGACGATGCGGAAGGTGAGCTTGCCGGGACTGCCTGCACGGCTTGATTCGAGGGTGATGTCCTCCGCTGTGATGGGGGTGTAGCGGTGTCTTCTGGTTTGTATGCTTACGATGGCTTGTTCCATGTGCGCCCCCTCTCTATGTGCCCGGCAGACGCAGGACTTGTCCGGGGAAAATGAGGTTGGGGTTTTGGATTTGGTCGCGGTTTAGCTCGAAAATCTCACGATATCGGCGGCCATCCCCTAGAAATTGACGGGCGATGTTCCAGAGGTTATCGCCCCGGATGACTGTATGGCTTGCATGTTGGGGGCGGTTATCCGTTTCACGTCCCGGGCCTTCGATGATGACGCGCTCGCCGTCTACGACTACTTTGTTTGCGGTGTATTCTTGATACTCCCGAAGGGTCAGGTCGATTGTCACATCGTCGCCGTCTTCGGCGCTTTCGGTGACTTCCAGGTTTTCTATGGACACGCGTAGGTTGGTGTCGGACAGCAAGCGTCCGTTGGGGGCGCGGCGGGCGCAGATGAAGCGGGTGGGGCGGCGGGTCTTGCGGAGGTCTAGGAATCTATCCAGAAACACTTCCGGCGGGGTGAATCCGCGCTCAAAGCTTGCGAATGGGTAGGGTCTTCTGGGGAGACTGAGGGATAGGGTCAGTTCCGCGCCGTCGCCTTTGCGGAGGTGGGTCACCTCGCCGCCGTCTAAGAGGGCGGTACGATCGTTGCGTCCGCGATGACGGACGAGGATGCGGCTTGGGGTGACGGGCATGAGGAGGTCGTCTATGAATATGCGGTAACTCATGGGTATACCCCCTCGATGGAGCTTGCCACTGCGTCACATAAGCGGACTTCCATCTCGCGGAGGACGGTTTCTACGTCTACTTGGCCGGCGATGTGGTTTTCGTTTTGGATGTTGACCGTCACCGTTTGGTTTGGTGTGATGGGTGCTTTGCCGTTCTGCCACAAGACTTCGGGGTCTGGCAGGGTGAGCGCTTCACGGCTTGGCATACCGAATGGGGATACCGTCCGGGCGTTGCTTGCTGATTGCAGGCGGGGTATGGCGGCGGATGCGCTTGATACGCGGCTTGCTGCACTGATGGCAGCACTGGCACTGCTGGTGATGGAGCTGAGGGCACTTCTTGCCGATGCTGCCGCGCTGTGGAACATTTGGCTGATCTGGGCGAGAGGGCCTGCAAAACTGCCGGGTAGTCCGGCGGCTACGCCTAGGGCGTGTCTGCCGATGGAATCGAATGTCTTTGTGACGTGATCGTGTAAGGTGCTGAATTGATCTTTGATCTCCGCTGTGGCGTAAGCCGCGCCTTGGGTGAGGGGGGCGAAGATGTCTTCTGAGAATAGGTTTAACATCCCCTCACCTACTTCCAAGAGGGCGCTCATCACGCCGTATGCATCGGCGGCTTCTGCCGCCAGGTCACTGAGTGCGCCGCCGAAGAGGCTTAGACCCTCTATGTCGGGGGCGAGTGTACCCATTTCTTCGGCAAAGCGGGTGAACTCGCCGCTGAAGCTGTCGAGGGACAGCGCCATCTCAGAGAGGACGGGAGATACGCCGTCGTATAGTTCAATGGCACATTGGATGCTTGGCACGTATGTACCACCTCGTTTCTGTGTTGTGGTTGTGTGGCGCATTGGACGCCCATGTCGGTAACAATTGCCTTTGCCCTTGTAGCATATGGTGCATCAAAAACGAATCCTCCGTCAGGCTGCGCCTGCCACCTCCTTTGGAAAAGGAGGCTTTTTAAGGCGGACGCGCAATGCGCGCCCCTACGGATTGGTTTGAGCACCTTCCGAACGCATAGCAAACTGTTTGTCTATCTGCGGGACATCCGCTTTATGTGCGGCTTGCCGATGCGTTGGGAAGGGCTGTGCCGCTATGGTTTGCGTTTTTCTTTGAGCTGGATTGCGGCTACTAAAAATGCCCGTTCGCGTCTGTCTAGTCGCAGGAAGTCGGCGGGCAGGAGTTTGAATTCGTGGAGGCAATAGAGGGCGAGGCAGGCTTCTCCATCCCCTCCACGGATTAGTTTTTTGCTTCTTCTACCAAGTGGTCAAAGGGCGTGTCAAAGCCACAGATTTTCTGCACCTCTCGGAGAAAATCTGCATATTCGCCCGGGGTGAGCATGGCGCGAAGCAGGTTGTCCGCCCCCATGACACCGTAACTGTCTTGCAGGGTTTTGTCGTTTAGATCCGGGTAAACGGTACAGCGGGCGGCTAGTCTCCCCAGATAGAGAGATACGTCCGTCTCGGAGCTTGACTGCCCTCGCGCTCCGGCGGTGCGGCGCACAGATGCGCGGCGGATCTCTTCGTCTTCTGTGGAGGTGAGGCAACGGATTTCCCATTCTAGGGGTGCGCTATCCTCATCGGTAAATCGCTTGGAGGCTTGGAATCTTAGGTTTTCGACTGTTTGGACGTTGGGGCGCAGGAATGCTGTTAGGTCTCTCATTGGTAACCCTCCTGTATTGTGGGATTTACATGCATCGTTGTAGGGGCGGCATTCTGCCGCCCGTGAGATTGTAAACCTGTGGAGTTTATGGATATCCGTCTGGTTTATAGGGCACGGGCGGCAGAATGCCGCCCCTACAAGGCTCTCGCATCTACAGACACATTGGCCGGCAGGGATGGGAGGGTGGGAGAAAAATAGAAAACTGCCAACCAATGCGCCTGTAGATACGAGAGCTCGTATGTGTTACATGCTACACAAAGCGGTCTTCCCGCTCCATGCGGATTTCTTGATGGCTTTCAAATATGGCGGGGACGCCGCTGCGGCAAAAGCGCAGTTCCCTGCCATCCTGCCGCCGGATTACAATGCGGCTGCCGGGAGGGATATCCACATTCGGTGCGAGGAATAGCCGCACTGCTTGCTCTGCTTCTGCTGCTATCTCTTGTACGTCGCGGATGATGCCGATGGCCTCGATGCCGCGGCGGAAGCTGAGGCGGCAGGGGATGTCTTGGTGCAATCTGCGTTCAACGCTGGTTGTGCGCCCTGTGTCGGTAGTTTGCGTTGGTTCGCTTATGTAGACATCGCAACGATCTGTCCAGAGTTTGCTGAGGGCTTTTGTCCTCACCATCGTACGCGTCTCCACTGGGTGATGATGGCCTCGGGTGGAGTGGTGAGACGTGCAATGAGCGCATCAAGGGGGGATTTTTTCTCGGTGGCTATGGCGTAGGTGATGCTTGTGTCGCCTTGGGACATTTGGCGGATGGCGGGATCGCAGTCAAAGCCATCGAGGCGGCCGATACTTTGGCGGAATTGGAGGTACTCCCCTGCCGCCATGTCTAGCATGGTGGGTTTTAGCGCGCCCGGTAATTCGTATTGGCCGGTTTCGGCAAGCAGTCTGCGCTTTGCACCTTTCAGCATGGATTTGAGTAGTCCCTCATCTTCCGGGGCGGGCGTGATGCCCAGTTCTCCCAGACGTTTTACCAGTTGTTCTTTCATTAGACCGTTTGCAGACCTGTAATACTGCCGTGCAAGAAGCCCGCGCCGTGGGCTAGGCCGATTTGGCCGAAGAGCTGTAGTTTTTCGGAAGCGCCTGTTTTGGCAAGCTCTTCTGTGAACAGCACACCTTTTCCGGGCACAACTTGGAATACCGGGGCAATGTGGGCTACGTCTGCGATCAAGACTGTGTCCGCCGGGACGAAGCGATTCCAGACAATGCCCATGGTGAAGAAGTCTGTCTCCACTTGGGTGATGTTTACCCCGCCCACGTTGCGGCATTCTGATACCCGTGCACCCATTTGGTTTGCATAGACCTCTGTGAGTTGCTGTTTCTGATAGGCGGAGAGGAACATGACCATGTTGTTGAAGTACGCCCCTGCGTCTGCCATGTCACGGTATAGGCCGCGGAGGAGGTCTACTGTAAGAGGTGCACCCCCTGCGTCGATTGTGGTGTTGTCACGGGTGAGTTCCAGCAGTCCGCGGGTTTTGTTGGCTTGGGCGGCGCTGCCTGCTTTTTGGTGCGTGCCGTTGATGAAGCTGTGCTCTACATCCCGGGCGACTTTGATGAGCTTGTGTTGGAGTTGGAACAGGCATTCGTCCTCATAGGCCGGTTTTTGCCCGGCTGTGTTTAGTCCGCTCATGCGGTGTAGGTTGCTGAGGGCTACGTAGCTAAGGTCGATGACTTCTTGGTGGATTTGTACCACGTTTGTCTCTTGTTCCCGGACTGCCATCTGGGCTTCGGGGGCTGTGGCGGAGTCTTTTTCTGAAATTTCCGGCTGGTCTGCTTGTGGGTAATCGTAGAGTACTGCTGTTGGGAACTCGAAGTTATCGGTCTGCCTGCCGCCGGATAGGCCGCCTGTCATGCTGAGGAGGGGCGTCTGCGTTGCGTCTGCTGAGAAGAGCTCCCCTGCATAGTTGGGTAGATTCCAGGTAGTGCCGAGGCCTGTGACTTGATTTGCCATGGTTGATTCTCCTTTTGATGTGTTTTGTGGGATGGGTTGGTTGTAGGGGCGATCGTCTCGATCGCCCGTGGGTTTCCAGGTAATCCCTTTGTAGGGGTTTTTGCCCTTAAGCTCCTTTTGTAAAGGAGCTGTCAGCGAAGCTGACTGAGGATTGCTCTTTATGATATCTTGCAAATTGCTTTAATTTTTTGGCTTTGTGGCAGAAATCCTCCGTCAGGCTACGCCTGCCACCTCCTTTACGAAAGGAGGCTAAGGGCGCGGGCGACCGGGGCGGGCGTCCCTACGGGGTGTCCGGGGGTTTTTGCAATGCGGTTCGTAGGGGCGATCGACCCGATCGCCCGTGGGTTTCAATTTTCTGCGCACCGCCAGCAGTACACGGAAAACCATAACCACGGACGCGCAATGCGCGCCCCTACGGGGTGCCCGGGGGTTCGGGATGATGCAAAACAAACCCACCCGTGGGGGTGACATATAGGGGACGTACACCGGGCGTCCCGTTCCCCCTATTTGCTGTACATAATTGGACGGGGCGTCCGGGTGTACCCGCAGGGCATGATATGCGCCCCCTACGGGTGATAATAAAAGGGCGCGGGCGAACACAGTTCGCCCCTACAGGGTGGGGTTACAGTAATACAATCCCTGCGATTGCGGCTTCTTGCTTGATGCGGAGTGCGCCTAGCATGTCGCCGGTGTCTCTTGCTTTTCTGAGCCTTGCTTCAAATGGCAGGAGATCGCTATCCGGCAAGAGGTCGCCTGCTTGTCCGGGTTCTGTGCTTACAAATTGCGGGCTTTGGCGTAGGTCGCCGATCTCGCCCCAGAGTTCTTCCAGTTCTTGCCGAATGCCGGATAGGTCTTCTAATTTCTCGTCCATGTCCGAACCTCCTTTTGCTTTATAGTATCAGTCTACTATTTTCGACCGAACGCGGGCGAACAAGATTATGCTTTCTTTTCGGCTTCTAAGCGGCTGCGCTCTTTCTCTATATCGCTTGTCCATGGGTGCTGATGGAGGATTGTCTCTTTCGAGAGGATTCCCTCGCTCCGGCGGCAGTTTTCGATGCTTTCCGATTCGTTGATGAGTACATCACGATTGAAGATGACCTCCACCGCGTCTGCGTCAAGACCCGCTGTTCCTGTGCGTGCCAGATGTTCTGCTGCAAAACCCAACAATTCACGAGATGCGCCTTGAAACTCTGTTTCCATCGTGCCTGCGTCTAGGTCTATGTCGGCGTACATGGACTGGATCGCCATTTGGTTGGGGCTGCCGGCTAGGGAGATATCGCGAATGTCAAAGCCTTTTGCATTCTCGATGAGAGCTCGTTTGAGAAGTTTCAACACGGCCTCGAAATTGGCGGCGTTTACCTCGATGTTTAAGGTATCCACCCCGCCACCGTCTGTGCCCTCACTACGGACTTTGACTGCGCCGAATGTGGCCAGATTCCGCCGGAACTCGCCTAGGTCTTCCCCGTCGAAGTTGCGGATGACGAGGACGGTGCTGTGTGCGTCTTCGCCCATGCGGTCTTGGAAGTCTGATAGCATGAGATTGATGCCATCCTGCAAGCCCTTGACGCGGCGGATGAGGGGAATCTCTCGGAATCCGGCACGGAATGGGATGAGGGGGATGTTGCTCCAAACGCCCGCGTGGTTTTGTCCTTGGCGCTTACAGGAAAAATAGGGTCGCAGTCCCGCTTCCATTTTGAGTGCGCCGTCTTCTTGTACAAAGCAATACATCCCCTCGGGGGTGAACAATTCCACTATTGTGTCTGCGCGGACATGTCCGCCCCGGGGGCGGGTGTAGACGCGGAGTGCGCCCTCTAGTTCTGAGTGGGCATCGTCCGCCCAAAGCGGGGTGAGTTCCCAGGGGGCGATGCGTCTGAACTTGAGCTTTCCGCGCTTGTCGTAGTATGGGTGCAACCAGCCGATGCCGCAGTTGAGGGCGTCTTCGGCTACGACCCGGAGTTTGCGCATGAAGTCTGCGCCGAAGAGGGCGTTTAGGTCTTTTTGAAACTCCTTCTGCTCTGTCACGATGGTCAAAGGTCTGCCCAGCAGATAGCTCACTTTTTGATCTACCACACGGGCATATTGGTTGTCTACCACACGGCTGTTTTGCAGGTGTTTGCACTCCTCCACACTGCCGTTTGCGCCGATTATGGTTTTCTTGCGGCTTAGAATGTCGTGCTTTCCGTGGTAATATCGCTCTCCTGTTATCATCTCGCGGCGCTTTTCTGAGCGGAGAAAGAGATCTAGCTCCTCACATAAAATCGCTTCCCAATTTGTGCCGCCTGTTAAGGCTTTCGGGTTCATATATTTCCTCCTCACGGGAAAGCGGCACAGTGGATTTCTCCCTGTACCGCTTTCTTGGATATATTAACATTTTAGCACGCCCTGTCTGAACTGAGCGAACGGGTTATCGTTTGCGAAGTAGTGACATTTGTCACTACCTCGTTTTTGCGTTTTCTGTTATACTGAGCTTTATATTTGGAAAATGGGTGGGTGCATGATGGAGACTCAAAAAAGAAATGGTATGTTTCGTACTGCCGCAATCGTTCTGTTTCTAATGCTTTTTCAACAATCAGCAAGTGGGTTGGGGCGTTTTGTTGCTGACAGATTTACATTTAACGCAATAGATGGATATGGTCTTTTTGCTTGGATTTCTGTTCATCATGTCGTACAGATGTTGTGTGCGATAATTGCTATTGTAATTATTGCTAAGGTACTAAAACTTGATTTTGGGTTCTGCCTTGGGGATAGAAAAGCAGGCATGGAACATGTCGCAAACTTTACAATAGCAGCAGTTGTATTTGCATTGATTTGGCATTTGCTAAGCAATGTCAGAATGCCTGATTATCCGCTCAATTTTAATAATATAGCAGGGCAATTAGGGTTTCAATTATTACTTTCCGGCCCGTCAGAGGAAATTCTCTTTCGAGCGTTGCCAATCACGCTACTCGTATACAGCTTCGGAAAGAGCAAGGTAATAAGGATTAACAAGTGGAACATTTCACTTGAGAACATAATTGCGGCCTTGCTTTTTACCTTCGCCCATGTTAGCTGGTCGCTGAATCCGTTTTCAGTTCGCGCAAGTTGGGTTCAGTTAATACTTTCCATGGTTTTAGGGCTTTGGTATGGTGTTGCATACCAAAAAAGCAAAAGCATTCTATACCCAATGGCAATGCATAGTATATGGAATGTTGTAATGGTGGGAGCAAGGTATATTCATCTGGCTCTTCTGTCATGACGTGTATGATAAGCGTGGGGTAGATCGAGAACCCGCAAGGTTTGTATTTGCCTTGCGGGTTTTTGCTTGGAGAATTGCCGCTGATAGAGGAGTGGGATGGTAGACTTTGTGCCCTCCATGTGGTACAATTCGCGGTAAGATTATTTTGTGCGCTCCATGGCTTGACTTGGGGCATACGGGGAAATTTATAATAGGTGTGATTAGGAGGAGTTTGTCATGTTTGGAAAAAAGAAACAAGAAGCCGCGGTCTTGAAAATCCTATCGGCTGTCTGCGAAGTGCTCCCGGCTGAATTTGACTATATATATCATCAAATCGAAGATCAGTGCACCTTTTTTGTGCAGACATTCGGAGACGGCATTGTGATGAATCAGGGGTTTCTGAATGTTGCAAAAGCGCTAAGCATACAGGCGAAATATGCAGACTATACAGACAACCCTGAAAAAAGTTTTATAATTGATCATATTTTTATCTCTGACTTCGAGAAAAAGAAGCATAAGGTTTCAATAACTGTTCACCATGGATTGCTCCTAGGGTTTAATATTGATATTGATCAGCTTGAACAGGCAGATCCGGAAACAGTCTGCGCAAAAAACCACAAGCTGAAATACCGCGTACACCAATTGGATACATTGTTTACGGCTGAAGAGCTGGAACACCTAGTTAGACCCGATATCTACAAGGTCGATTTAGACGGTAAGTCCTATTATTGGCTTTGCGATCTGGCAGATGGCGATTTCGTAGCCATGGACACAGAAAAAAACATTTATCATGTTGCGTACGACCCGCATACAATCACTTTGTTTGAAGAGGATTTGTTGACTTTTCTTAAAATGGTAAGCACACACAGACAGAACGAAAGCGATTCAAATCCAGAAGAACCGTCTGGGGGTGAGCACCTCGTAACGCTCCAGCTAAATGCGCGCCTGCAGCCATTTGATCGCGATGAGATCTATGAAGCCCCCTTGATGGATGCTTTGGAACGATCTGGCTGTGGTTTTATTGACGGTGCCGGAATTGGGCTGTTGGAGAGCGGTGAGGTGGAGTGCTGTGATCTCCATCTCTTCTTGAATGACGACAGTAAAGAGACCCTAGATGCATTGTTGCACATCATTGAGAAAATTGGTGTTCCAAAAGGATCTTTCGTAAAGACCCATGATCTAAATCTTCCCGTGGGGCGGCTGGAAGGATTGGCCTTGTACTTAAATGGAACAGAGCTACCAAGTGAAGTATATGAAACCAGCGACGTGAACTATGTAATGCAAAAAATCAATGAATTGCTCGCTCAGTCGGGTAAAATGTATAGTTACTGGCAAGGTCCGCAAGATACTGCCCTCTATTTTTATGGTTTCTCATTTGCTGAGATGAAAGAGAAAATGGCAATTTTTTTAGCGGAATATCCACTCTGCCAAAAATGTAGGGTAGAGCAAATTGCCTAGTGCCGAATAAACACTCATCCCACCCGCATCCTGTTGCATACTGGACGAGATTTTCCACAGTACAAGCAATCCCGCAAGGCATATACGAACCTTGCGGGTTTTTGCTTGGAGAATTGCCGCTGATAGAGGAGTGGGATGGTAGACTTTGTGCCCTCTATGTGGTACAATTCGCGGTAAGATTATTTTGTGCGCTCCATGGCTTGACTTGGGGCATACGGGGAAATTTATAGTTTGTGCGAAGAACCAAGCCTCCTTTTCCAAAGGAGGTGGCAGACGAAGTCTGACGGAGGATTTGTAACAACCACCCCGGCACTTCGTGCCACCCCTCCAAGGAGGGGAATAAAAGCAATCCT